>Ga0268251_10000009_pt1 | contig 272860 bp, 229 predicted proteins | sample AgamicAsMae_FD_200527 | JGI IMG/M metagenome (GOLD analysis project Ga0268251, IMG submission 200527) | Agave microbial communities from Guanajuato, Mexico - As.Ma.e (v2) (version 2) | ecosystem: Host-associated > Plants > Phyllosphere > Phylloplane/Leaf | place: Guanajuato, Mexico... | reverse complement strand
CATGTGTTAGGCCTGCCGCCAGCGTTCAATCTGAGCCATGATCAAACTCTTCAATTTAAGTTTGATGCTCGTGAATTAAACTTCGTAATGAATTACGTATGTTCACTCAGAGACTTGGTATTCATTTATTGTCCGAAGACATTAAGAATCCATGTCACTTTGAGTGCCCACACAGATTGTCTGATAAATTGTTAAAGAGCAGTGCCGCTTCGTTTTCGCTGCGGCGCGGGGTGTGCATATTACGCTTTCCCGCTTCAGAGTCAAGCGTTTGTTTTGCTTTTCTCTGCTGACCCGGCGGCGTGTGTGCCGTTGTTCCGTGTCAGTGGAGGCGCATTATAGGGAGTTATTCTTAAGTGACAAGAGGAAACTTAAAAAAAGTTTCTGTCCGCGTTTTTTTTCACCAACAGCGGTGAAATCAAGCTACAAATTGTTCTATTTGATGTATCTGCAACCACAATCACATTCGAGGTGGCATAATTATCAGCATGAAACATTAAGGAATAAAAGCGATGCCATTAAGCGCACAACAGCTGGCCGCCCAAAAAAATCTGTCCTATGTGCTGGCAGAAAAGCTGGCGCAGCGGATTTTAGCGGGTAAATATGCCCCGGGCAGCATCTTGCCGGGTGAAATGGAGCTGGGTGAGCAGTTCGGGGTGAGCCGTACTGCCGTTCGCGAAGCGGTGAAAACGCTGACGGCAAAAGGCATGGTGCTTCCACGCCCTCGTATTGGCACGCGCGTGATGCCACAGAGTAACTGGAATTTTCTCGATCAGGAGCTGCTCTCCTGGTGGATGACTGAAGATAACTTTAATCAGGTTGTCGATCACTTTCTGGTGATGCGCAGCAGTCTGGAACCACAGGCATGTCTGCTTGCCGCCTCGCTCGGAACGGCAGAGCAGAAAGCGCAGCTTAACGCACTGATGGAAGAGATGGTGTTCCTGAAAAAACACTTCAACCGGGAACGCTGGGTTGAGGTCGATATGGCCTGGCATGAACACATCTATATGATGAGCGCCAATCCGTTCCTGACCTCCTTTGCCTCGTTATTCCATTCGGTGTACCACACCTACTTTACCTCTATTACACAAGACGAAGTGGTAAAGCTGGATTTGCATCAGGCGATAGTGGATGCCATTCAGGAGAGCGACGGGCAGCGAGCCCTGACTGCATGCCAGGCATTGCTGACCGCGCCAACCCACCAGCAGGTAAATAAATGACAGAGAAAAAAGCACGCAGCATGGCCGGATTGCCGTGGATTGCAGCCATGGCGTTCTTTATGCAGGCACTGGATGCCACCATCCTCAATACGGCGCTTCCCGCTATCGCGCAAAGCCTTAACCGCTCCCCACTGGCAATGCAGTCCGCCATCATCAGCTATACCCTGACGGTTGCGATGTTGATCCCGGTTAGCGGCTGGCTGGCCGATCGCTTCGGCACCCGCAGAGTTTTCATGCTGGCCGTAACGCTATTTACGCTCGGTTCGCTGGCCTGCGCGCTTTCAACATCCTTAACGGAGCTGGTTATCTTCCGCGTGCTGCAGGGAATTGGCGGCGCGATGATGATGCCGGTGGCGCGCCTTGCCTTGCTGCGTGCCTATCCACGCAGCGAACTGCTTCCCGTACTCAACTTCGTCACCATGCCGGGGCTGGTCGGCCCAATACTAGGCCCGGTTCTCGGCGGGGTACTGGTTACCTGGGCAAGCTGGCACTGGATTTTCCTGATTAATATTCCGATTGGCGTGGCAGGGCTGATCTATGCCCGCAAATATATGCCGAACTTCACCACGCCAAGGCGCAGCTTCGATATGGGCGGCTTTTTCCTGTTTGGCCTGAGCCTGGTGCTGTTCTCCAGTGGGATGGAGCTCATTGGCGAGAAGATCGTTGAAACGTGGCTGGCACTCGCCGTCATCCTCAGCGGTATTCTGCTGTTCCTTCTTTATATACGTCATGCGCGTCGTCATCCGACACCGCTTATCTCTTTATCTCTCTTTAATACCCGAACCTTTTCCGTCGGGATCGCGGGCAATATTGCCTCACGTCTGGGCACGGGCTGCGTACCGTTCCTGATGCCATTGATGCTGCAGGTAGGTTTCGGCTACCCGGCGCTGATTGCCGGCTGCATGATGGCGCCCACGGCAATGGGTTCCATTCTGGCGAAATCGACGGTCACTCAGGTACTGCGCTGGTTTGGCTATCGTAAGACGCTGGTTGGCGTGACGGTCTTTATCGGTCTGATGATTGCGCAATTCTCGCTACAATCCGCCGCGTTACCGGTCTGGATGCTGATCCTGCCGCTGTTTGTGCTGGGGATGGCGATGTCAACGCAGTTCACATCGATGAATACCATTACCCTTGCGGACCTGACCGACGAGAACGCCAGCAGCGGCAACAGCGTACTGGCGGTGACCCAACAGCTGTCGATCAGCCTCGGGGTAGCCGTGAGTGCGGCGGTACTGCGGTTCTACGAAGGGTTTGACGGTACCAATACCGTTGAGCAGTTCCACTATACCTTTATCACCATGGGCGTGCTGACGGTGGTGTCGGCGCTGGTCTTTATGCTGTTAAAACCGAAAGACGGCCGCAACCTGATCAAAGAGCGACACAAAGCAAAGGCTAAACCGAACCCCGTTCCATCAGAACAGGAGTAAGCTGCAGACGTTGCTGCTGCAGCGTGGGCTGCGCCATTCGGTGAATCAACACATCAATGGCCAGCTCACCCAGTTCATCTTTAGGCTGATGAATGGTGGTCAGCGGCGGCGTCATGTAGCGCGCCAGTTCGATATCATCGTAGCCCACTATCGCCATATCGTCCGGCACGCGCAGTCCCGCCTGATACAGCGCCTGATAGGCACCAAACGCCATTGCATCGTTACCGATAAACACCGCCTGCGGGCGAGGATCCTGCGCCAGCAGCTTCTGCATAGCCTCGAAACCGCCGTTAAATTCAAAATCACCGGTGATTCGGTAGCCATCAGGAATGGCAAGCCCAGCTCTCTCCATTGCAGAGAGATACCCTTCCAGACGCAAGCGCGCCGGGGTTTTATCCAGCGGGCCGGTAATGCAAGCAATGCGAGTATGACCTTTATCGATCAGATGCTGAGTCGCCATATCGCCGCCCAGCAGGGAGTTATCCTGAATCAAATCGCTGGTACCGTCGAAGGGTGCCCAGTCCATCATCACCGTGGGAATAGAGGGGTAGCGCTGGATGATCTCTTTCGAGGGTTGATGCGTTTCGGTACAGAGCAGCAGCAGCCCGTCGACGCGTTTTTGCATCAGCGTTTCCAGGTTGCGGTTCATGCGCTGCTCGTCGCCTTCGGTATTGCACAGCACCAGGCTGTAGCCACGCTCAAAGCAGCTGCGTTCTACGCCACGAACAAGTTCAGAATAAAAAGGGTTGGTACTGGCGGTGATCAGCATACCGATGGTGCGCGTCTGGTTAAGCTTCAGACTGCGCGCCAGCGCCGACGGCGCATAGTTGAGATCTTTTACTGCGGCTTCGACTTTCTCACGAATCGCCTCGCTGACGAAGCGGTCGTTATTAATAACGTGAGAGACAGTCGAAGTAGAAACGCCCGCCATGCGGGCGACATCTTTCATCGTAGCCAAACGTTACCCCTGCTGACTTAAGAATTCATCGATCTCTTTGCGCCACGGAACGGAAGGCTGTGCGCCTTTGCGCGTCACCGCAATCGCGGCGGCGGCATGCGCAAAGCGGATGGCATCATCCATTACGTTTCCTTCCAGCAGCGCCGTCACCAGCGCACCGTTAAAGGTGTCTCCTGCGGCGATAGTATCAATGGCTTTGACCTTAAAGCCCGGCACGCGACGCCCTTCGCCGTTTACGCTTGCCCACACCCCACGGCTGCCAAGAGTAATGATAACGGTCCCGATGCCTTTTGCATGCAGCACTTTCGCCGCACGCGCGGCATCGTCGTCATTTTCAACGCGAATGCCCGTCAGCTTTTCGGCTTCGGTTTCGTTCGGCGTAATGATGTCCACCAGCGCCAGCAGCTCGTCTGATAATACACGGGCTGGGGCCGGGTTAAGTACGACAGTGGTATGATTTTCATGCGCAATTTTCGCCGCAGCCAACACGCTTTCAACCGGTGATTCCAGCTGCATCAGCAGGGCTTCCGCTCCAGCGATGATTCCGCGTTGCGCTTCAACGCGTTCTGTCGTTAACGCAGCATTAGCCCCCGCATGAATACCGATGACATTCTCACCTTCCGCATTGACGAAAATCAGCGCCACGCCGGTAGATTCCCCTTCGACTACGCTCACTGGCGCAACATCAATGTTGTCGCTCGCCAGCTGTTTGCGTACGCGCTCACCGGTGTCGTCATCCCCCGTACAGGCGATAAATGCGATATTCGCCCCACTGCGTCCGGCGGCGACGGCCTGGTTTGCGCCTTTACCACCAAAGGCCACCTGGTACTGGTTACCCGTGACGGTTTCGCCCGGCGTGGGGAAGGTTTCAAGGTTAAGAATGTGATCGGCATTGATACTGCCAAGGACGACGAGGTTGCCTGCGGTTTTCATGGTTGAGCTGTCCATCTGAGAGCGCCACCGGTGTTACCCGGTGGCGTATGCCACACTTTTCTTTTATTTGGTGTCCCTCAGGCAGCCAGCGACTGCCTGAATCGCCTTTTACTGCTTAATGACCAGCTTCAGGTCAACCGGATATTTGGCCTGAACTTTTTCGCCCTTCAGCACTTTATCGGCAGTTTGCACGCCAGTGGCGCCAATCTGCTCAGGCAGCTGAGCGATGGTCGCAGCCAGTTTGCCATCATTTACTGCTTTTTCACCATCCGGCGTGCCGTCAAATCCGACAACCATCACATCAGATTTACCTGCAGTCTGCAGGGCACGCAGCGCGCCCAGCGCCATTTCGTCGTTCTGTGCGAACACTGCCTGCACATCAGGATGCGCGGTCAGCAGGTTCTGCATGACGTTCAGACCTTTAGTACGGTCGAAGTCTGCCGGCTGGCTCGCCAGCACGTTGAATTTATGTGCTGCTACAGCCTGCTGGAAGCCTTCACCACGCTCGCGGGCAGCGGACGTACCGGCAATGCCCTGCAGTTCGATAACTTTCGCGCCTTCACCGGCTTTCTTCGCAATGTAGTCACCGGCGATTTTACCGCCCAGCACGTTATCAGAAGCAATGTGGCTGACCACGTCGCCTTTCGTCGCCTGACGGTCCAGGGTAATGACCGGGATTTTTGCCTGGTTTGCCATCTTCACGGCGTTACCTACAGCGTCAGAATCGGTTGGGTTGATCAGCAGAATTTTAGTACCACGAACGGTTAAGTCCTGAACGTTAGCCAGCTCTTTCGCCGGGTTGTTCTGAGAATCCAGCACCACCAGGTTGTAGCCCAGCTTGTCCGCTTCTTTCTGCGCGCCGTCCTTCAGGGAGACGAAGAACGGGTTGTTCAGCGTGGAGATAACCAGCGCGATGGTGTCTTTAGCCATGGCGTTAGCACTTACGGTTGCGCTCAGCGCGACAGCGGAAACCAGGGTAGCCAGTTTTTTCATGTTCATATCTAAGATGTCCTGTAGTGTCGTCAGTTACTGTTTTTTGTTGTCTACCAGTACCGCCAGCAAAATCACCACTGCCTTAACGATCATCTGGTAATAGGAGGAAACACCTAACAAATTCAAACCATTATTCAGGAAACCAAGAATCAGTGCGCCGATCAATGTCCCAACAATGCGACCTTTACCGCCCGCAAGACTCGTACCGCCCAAAACCACTGCTGCAATGGCGTCCAGCTCATAACCCGTACCCGCCGTCGGCTGCGCGGAGGAGAGGCGCGCCACTTCGATGATGCCCGCCAGGGAGGCCAGCAGGCCACACAGGGAGTAAACGATAATTTTGACTTTATTAACGCTGATACCGGACAGGCGCGTTGCCGCTTCGTTACCACCCAGCGCATAGATATAACGGCCCAGACGGGTGTGATGCAGCATGTACCACGCCGCCAGGAAGACGATAGCCATGATCCAGACCGGCGTTGGAATGCCCAGCGGGCGGCCAATACCGAACCAGCCAAACAGATCCGCGTTATCGGTAAAGCCGGTATTGACCGGGCTACCGTTGGTGTAAACCATGGTTACACCGCGCAGCAGCAGCATCATCACCAGCGTAGCGATAAACGCCTGAACGCGGCCCTTTGCCACAATCACGCCGGTTACAGCGCCTATCGCCGCGCCAGCTGCCAGGGCCGCAGCAACAGCCACCAGCGCGTTAACTTCAATACCAACAATCGAAGCGGCGATCGCACCGGTGAGCGCCAGCAGGGAACCGACGGACAGATCGATACCCGAGGTCAAAATCACCAGCGTCATGCCGACCGCCATAATAGCGTTCACCGACGTCTGCTGCAGAATGTTGAACAGGTTATTCACGGTGAAGAAATTCGGGCTCATGGTCGACACAATCGCGATCAGCACCAGCAGGGCAATCAGCGATTTTTGTTCCATCAGCCATGCCTTTGTGAAATAGCGGCGACCAGAAACAGCCTGGGTAGTCATCTTCTTACTCCTGATTCACGCGATTAAGCTTGCCCACAGCGGCAGCCATCAGAACTTCCTGGGTGGCCTGCTCGCGAGTGAATTCACCGCCGAGATGCCCTTCATGCATGACGATAATGCGATCGCTCATGCCTAATACCTCTGGCATCTCGGAAGAGACCAGAATGATGCTCAGACCGTCGGCCTTAAACTGGTTAATCAGCTGATAGATCTCTTTCTTCGCGCCCACGTCCACGCCGCGGGTTGGCTCGTCGAGGATCAATACTTTCGGGCGCGTCATCAGCCCGCGGGCAATAGCCACTTTCTGCTGATTCCCGCCGGACAACAGGCCAATCGCCTGCTCCATCGACGGGGTTTTGACGTTGAAGAGACGGATAAAATCGCTGACCGCCTGCTGCTCGTCTTTATGCTTCAGGCTCCCACCGCTATGGCTGAAATAGCGCAGTGCGGTAAGCGACATGTTCTCTTTTACCGACATACCCAGCACTAAGCCGTCGCGCTTACGGTCTTCGGATATATAGACGATGCCGTTCGCCAGGCCGTCCTGCGGCGAGCGGGTCACCACTTCATGACCGTCGAGGGTGACATAACCGCTGGTGCGCGGCAGTGCGCCGTAGAGCACTTTCATCAGCTCGGTACGGCCTGCGCCCATCAGGCCCGCCACGCCCAGGATCTCCCCCTGACGCAGGGTAAAAGTCACGTCGTTCACACCCGGACCGCAGAGGTTGTCCACCTTCAGGCGGATCTCACCCGGCGCTTTGTCCAGACGCGGATACTGATCTTCAAGCTTGCGTCCCACCATCATTTCGATAAGTGTATCTTCGGTCAGCGTCGCCACTTCGCGCTCGGCAATAAACTGCCCGTCACGGAAGACGGTGACGTCGTCGCAGATTTCGAAGATCTCTTTCATGCGATGAGAAATATAGACAATCCCACGCCCCTGCGACTTCAGCTCGCGGATAACGCGGAACAGGGATTCGGTTTCGGTATCGGTCAGGGCGTCGGTCGGTTCATCCATAATGATGACCTTCGACTCAAAGCTCAGCACCTTCGCGATTTCCACCATCTGCTGATCGCCGATGGAGAGATCGCCCACCTGGCGGTCGCTTTTAAAGCGCAGGTTCAGCTTCGCCAGGAGTTTATCCGCTTTGGCGTACATGGTTTTCCAGTCGATTTTGCCGAACCTGTTCACAAACTCGCGGCCGAGGAAGATATTCTCTGCAATAGTGAGCTGCGGGATAAGGTTCAGCTCCTGGTGAATAATGCCGATGCCCGCTTCCTGTGAAGATTTCGGGCCGTTAAAGGTGGTCTCTTTGCCCAGCCATAGCAACGAACCGGCATCGCGCTGGTAGATCCCGGTCAGCACTTTCATCATGGTGGATTTGCCGGCGCCGTTTTCCCCCACCAGCGCCATCACGCGCCCGGGGTAGACGTTCAGCGCCGCGCCGGAGAGGGCTTTTACGCCCGGGAACGACTTATCGATCCCTTTAAGTTGCAGTAATGCGTCCATGATGGCCTCAGAAGGTGACGCCAGCACAGAGAATGATATTCGCATACGGGGAACACTCCCCGCTGCGAATCACCGCCTGACTGTCTGCGGTTTGTTGTTTGAACTGCTCGTGCGTTGTGTAACGAATTTCTATGGTGTTTCCCTGGTGTTGTTGCAGTTGCTCAATGTGGCTGAGCAACGTTTCGTGGAGTTGCGGATTATGTTGTTTGATTTCCGCCGCGAGAATGACCGCCTCAACCTGCATCTCCGTCGTCACGACTTCCAGTACCTGCATAAACGAGGGAACACCCTGCGTTAACGCCATATCAATACGGGTTGTGCTGCGCGGAACCGGTAAGCCTGCATCGCAAACCACCAGCGTATCGGTATGCCCAAGGCGGGAAATAACCGATGAGATTTCTGAGTTGAGAACCGTGCCTTTCTTCATTTTCTTGCTCCACTAGCGAAACGTTTCGCTAAAAAGAGTGTAGACGCAAGAGTGTTCAGAAAACCACCATGACGTAACGGAATTGTGATCAACGTCGAAACGTTTCGCTAAGTGAAATGTAGTGGAGGTAAATGCAAAACGGTAACCCCTGGGTTACCGTTTTTTATGTTTGCGCCCTCTCCCTGTGGGCTGAGGGATCCCCAGTAATTTTTAAGCAGAAGCAATAAGGTTGTTTCAGAACGATTTAAGGCTTTCAGCGACGCCCTGGTCCGGCTGTAAATCGCCGAAGCGTTTCCGTAAGGCCGGGGCGAGGCGCACGGATGCGCCGAGAGGGCGTGGCCTGCAGGGATGCAGGCTCATGCCCGACCCGATAGCCTGAAGGAATAAGCTGAGGGCACCGCGAAGCGGCGATTTACCGCCGGGAGCCCGGGTCGCCAGGGCGGTGGCGATTGAGCCGCCCTGGCACGTTCACAGGTATTGTCGTTACAGAGTAGCAAGGAACATAAAGTGAACGGAATGACCACCAGAGCCGTATGTTCCCCTCACCCCAGCCCTCTCCCTCAAGGGAGAGGGGGTCGTCCATGCAAACATTATTTTGTGGGAATCCCTCAGCCCTGTGGGAGAGGGTCGGGCGGAGGCATCAGGCCGCACAAAGACTTAAATCTCGACCTGCGTTCCCAGCTCAATCACGCGGTTAGGCGGGATCTCAAACTGGTCAGGCGCGCGCAGGGCGTTACGCTGCAGGATCAGGTACAGCTTGCCGCGCAGGCGCAGATACCACGGGCGCTTGCCGATGATCAGCGACTCGTGCGACATAAAGAACGACGTCTCCATCATCCGGCAGCTCAACCCTTCCAGACCGCAGCGGTGGAACACCTCTTCCACGTTAGGCGTTTCGCGCCAGCCGTAGCTTGCCACCACGCGCCAGAAGGTCGGGGACAGCTGCTCAATCTGAACGCGACGCACGTTGTGAACGTACGGCGCATCTTCTGTACGTAGCGTCAGCAGGATCACGCGCTCGTGCAGAACCTTGTTGTGCTTGAGGTTATGCATTAGCGCGAACGGGATTACATTCAGGGCACGAGACATATAAACCGCGGTGCCCGGCACGCGAACCGGCGGTGATTTCTCCAGCGATGCGATCATTGCCTCAAGAGAATTGCCGTGCTCGTGCATGCGACGCAGCAGACGGAAGCGCTCGCTCTTCCACGTGGTCATGACAATGAACATCACCAGGCCCAGCGTCAGCGGCAGCCAGCCGCCGGAAACAATCTTGTCGAGGTTGGCAGAGAACAGCGGCACGTCGATACACAGGAAGCCCACCAGAATCATTGCTACAAGGAATTTATTCCAGTGCCAGTTTCGGTACGCCACCGTGGTGGAGAGAAGCGACGTCAGCACCATAGTACCTGTGACCGCAATACCGTAGGCCGCGGCCAGGTTACTGGAGTGCTCGAAGCTGACAATCACAATCACAACAGCAAAATAGAGCAGCCAGTTAACGAACGGGATGTAGATCTGGCCCGACTCCATTTCTGAAGTATGGATGATGCGCATTGGCGAGAGATAGCCCAGACGAACGGCCTGACGGGTCAAAGAGAACACCCCGGAAATCACCGCCTGAGAGGCAATAACGGTCGCCAGCGTGGCCAGAATGAGCATCGGCACCAGCGCCCAGTCAGGCGCCAGCAGGAAGAACGGGTTCTTAATCGCTTCCGGGTTCTTAAGCAGCAGCGCGCCCTGACCGAAGTAGTTCAGCACCAGCGAAGGGAGCACCACAATAAACCATGCCACGCGGATCGGCAGTTTTCCGAAGTGCCCCATGTCAGCATACAGCGCTTCCACACCGGTGATGGAGAGCACGACCGCCCCCAGCGCCACGAAGGAAACCACTTTGTATTCCAGGAAGAAATGCACCGCCCAGTAAGGGTTTAGCGCATGCAGCACGTCCGGATTCGCGATAATGCTGCGTAAGCCGAGCGCCGCCAGGATCACGAACCAGGCCAGCATAATCGGCGCAAACAGTTTGCCCACCAGCCCGGTACCGTGTTTCTGGATCATGAACAGCAGCGTCAGGACAATTATGGCCAGCGGAACCACCCATGAATCGAGCTGTGGCGCGATAATTTCCAGCCCCTCTATCGCCGAGAGCACTGAGATAGCCGGTGTTATCACCACTTCCCCATAGAAGAAGCTACCGCCAATCAGGCCGATAATCACCAGCACGGACGTCATTCTGGCCGAGGTATTGCGACCGGCAAGAGACATCAGGGTCAGGATCCCGCCTTCGCCCGCGTTATCTGCACGCATAACGAAGGAGAGATATTTAACGGAAACGACCAGGATCAGCAGCCAGAAGATGAGGGACAGGAAGCCAAACACGGCATCGCGCTCAACACCAAAGCCAAACTGGCCGGACAAACATTCACGAAGCGTATAAAGCGGGCTGGTGCCGATATCACCGTAGACAACCCCGATCGCCGCAAGCGTAATTGCGGGTAATGATTGCTTATTATCAGTGCTCATAGACTAGTCTTTTCGTTTAAATAACAAATGTGTTCCTGTCCCTTGGTCCACAAAAAGCGCACAGTATGCACGATTCATTGCAAAATCGTACCCCTAAATGCAACCGCATTAATGTAGCGCAAAGAAAATTGCGCCGCACTTCAGCCTATTACCAGCCCTGACTGAAACGTCTATACTCGCTTCAATTGGCCGCCACAACGGCGAAAGGATGCAAAACTATTATGGCTCACTCACATTTATTAGCAGAAAGAATTTCCCGCCTCAGCAGCGCGCTGGAGAAAGGCCTTTACGAGCGTAGCCACGCCATTCGCCTTTGCCTGCTGGCGGCGCTGAGCGGTGAAAGCGTGTTTCTGCTGGGTCCGCCGGGCATTGCTAAAAGTTTGATTGCACGCCGCCTGAAGTTCGCTTTTCAGAACGCCCGTGCATTTGAATATTTGATGACGCGCTTCTCCACCCCCGAAGAAGTTTTCGGCCCGCTTTCTATTCAGGCACTGAAGGACGAGGGGCGCTATGAGCGTCTGACGGCGGGCTATCTTCCGGAAGCGGAAATCGTCTTTCTCGATGAGATCTGGAAAGCCGGCCCGGCCATTCTGAACACCCTGCTGACGGCAATTAACGAACGTCGTTTCCGCAACGGGGCCAGTGAAGAGAAAATCCCCATGCGCCTGCTGGTGGCCGCGTCAAACGAACTTCCCGAAGCAGACAGCAGCCTGGAAGCGCTGTATGACCGTATGCTGATCCGCCTGTGGCTGGATAAAGTACAGGATAAATCAAACTTCCGCTCCATGCTGGTGAGCCAGCAGGATGAGAACGAAAACCCGGTGGCTGCGTCACTGCAGGTGACGGACGAGGAGTACCATCAGTGGCAGGAAGAGATCGGCAAAATAAAACTGCCCGATGCCGTTTTTGAGCTGATCTTCATGCTGCGCCAGCAGCTTGATTTACTGCCTTCCGCCCCGTATGTCTCTGACCGTCGCTGGAAAAAAGCGATCCGTCTCCTCCAGGCCAGCGCGCTGTTCAGTGGTCGCGACGCGGTCGCCCCTATCGATCTGATCCTGCTAAAAGACTGCCTCTGGCACGACGCAGAAGGCATGAACCTGATGCAACAGCAACTGGACGTTTTGATGACCGGACACGCCTGGGGGCAGCAGGCGATGCTCAACCAACTGGGGGCGATTGCCCAACGGCGCTTACAGCTCCAGCAGCAGCAAAGCGATAAAACCGCGCTTAAAGTGAATCGCCTGGGGGGCATGTTCGCCCGCAAACCGCATTACGAGCTACCCGCCGATCTGACCGGCACGACGCTGACATTGCTGCTCCAGCAGCCGCTCAAGCTGCATGATATGCAGGTGGTGCACATTACGATTGAGCGCGAGCCGCTGGCGCAGTGGCTGGATAAGGGCGGAGAGATCCGCGGTAAGCTCAACGGCATCGGTTTCGCGCAGCCGCTGAATATGGAAGTGGACAGCAGTCAGCACCTGGTGATCCGCGACGTGAGCCTTCAGGGATCGCGTCTTGCGCTTCCCGGGACCGCCTCTGACAGCGTGCCGGAAGAGATCAAACAGCAGCTGGAAGCGCTGGATACCGAATGGCACCAGCAGCACACCCGCTTCAGCGAGCAGCAAAAATGCCTCTTTATTCATAGCGACTGGTTAGGCCGCATTGAAGCCAGCCTGCAGGACGTCAGCGCGCAGATCAAACAGGCACGGCAATGCTAACGCTGGACACGCTCAACGTCATGCTGGCGGTCAGCGAGGAAGGGTTAATTGAGGAGGTGGTGATAACACTTCTGGCGTCCCCACAGCTGGCGGCGTTTTTTGAAAAATTCCCGAAGCTCAAAAAAGCAATGACGGACGATCTCCCGCGCTGGCGCGATAACCTGCGTCAGCGGTTTAAGGAGACGGAAGTCCCGCCAGAACTGACGGAGGAAGTCGCAGCCTATCAGCAGTGCCAGCGGCTATCGACGCCGCAGTTTATCGTCCAGATCCCGCAAACCCTGGCGCTGCTCGATAAAGTCCATTCTCCGTTTGCCAGCCAGGCCAGAACGCTGGTCACGGAAAACGCCACCATTACCCCGGCGCTGCACACGCTATTTTTACAGCGCTGGCGCCTGAGCCTGGTCGTCCAGGCCACCTCGCTGAACCAACAGCTGCTGGATGAAGAGCGCGAGCAGCTGCTCAGTGAAGTCCAGGAACGTATGACCCTGAGCGGTCAGCTCGAAGAGGTGCTGGTAGAAAATGAAAACGCCGCCGGTCGCCTCTGGGACATGAGCGCCGGGCAGCTGCGGCGCGGGGATTATCAGCTGATCGTGAAGTACGGCGACTTTTTAACCCAGCAGCCGGAGCTGATGAAACTCGCGGAACAGCTGGGTCGGTCCAGGGAGGCAAAGTCTGTCCCAAAGAAGGATGCCCCGATGGAAACCTTCCGCACCCTGGTACGCGAACCGGCCACCGTGCCGGAACAGGTCGACGGACTTCAGCAAAGCGACGACATCCTGCGCCTGCTGCCCACGGAGCTAAGCACGCTGGGAATGACCGAACTGGAGTATGAGTTTTACCGTCGGCTGGTGGAAAAACAGCTTCTCACCTATCGACTGCACGGCGAAGCCTGGCGCGAGAAGCTAAGCCAGCGCCCTGTCGTTCATCAGGATTTTGATGAACAGCCGCGCGGGCCGTTTATTGTTTGCGTGGATACGTCCGGCTCAATGGGCGGTTTTAACGAGCAGTGTGCGAAGGCGTTCTGTCTGGCGCTGATGCGCGTGGCGCTCGCCGATCGCCGTCGCTGCTTTATCATGCTCTTCTCCAGCGAAGTCGTGGGCTATGAGCTGACGAACCAGCAGGGCATCGAGCAGGCCATCCGCTTTTTAAGCCAGCGTTTTCGCGGCGGCACCGATCTGGCCAGCTGTTTTCGAAGCATTGTGGAGCGTATGCAGGGCGGCGACTGGTACGACGCTGACGCAGTAGTGATTTCAGATTTTATTGCCCAGCGGCTGCCGGATGATGTGGTAAATAAAGTGAAGGAGCTGCAGCGGGTGCATCAGCACCGTTTTCATGCGGTTGCGATGTCCGCCCATGGAAAGCCCGGCATCATGCGCATCTTCGATCATATCTGGCGCTTTGATACCGGGTTGCGGAGCCGCCTGCTCAGACGCTGGCGACGTTAATTAAAGAAGAGAACCGACGCTTTCACGAACCTGCTGCGGCCAGACTCCACACTGCACCTGACCGATATGGGACAGCTGCAGCAGCAGCATGGTCAGACGGGACTGGCCGATACCGCCGCCAATCGTCTGAGGCATTTCGCCGCGCAGCAGCGCCTGGTGCCACTCGAGTTTAAGACGATCTTCATCACCGGTCACCGCCAGCTGGCGCTTCAGCGCGTCAGCATCCACGCGGATCCCCATAGAAGAGAGCTCAAACGCATCTTCCAGAACCGGGTTCCAGACCAGAATATCGCCGTTCAGACCGGCATATTCGCTTTCGGCCACGGTGCTCCAGTCATCATAATCCGGCGCACGAACGTCGTGACGCTTGCCATCAGACAGTTTACCGCCGATGCCAATCAGAAATACCGCGCCCAGCTCTTTGGCGATCGCCCGCTCGCGGCCTTTGGCATCCAGATCCGGAAAACGGTTCAGCAGTTCCTGGCTGTGGACAAAGTGGATCGTTTCCGGCAGGAACGGTGCCAGACCAAACTCTTTGCTCACGGCCGCTTCGGTCGCTTTGATCCCGGCGTAGATCGCCTCAACGGTCGATTTCAGCGTGCCGACGTGGCGTTCACCATCTCCCATTACGCGCTCCCAGTCCCACTGGTCAACGTAGACAGAGTGAATCGGGGAGAGACGGTCTTCATCGGGGCGAAGAGCTTTCATGTGCGTGTAAAGCCCTTCGCCCGCGCTGAAGTCGTGTTGTCCCAGGGTTTGACGCTTCCACTTCGCCAGTGAATGAACCACTTCGAACTGTGCGTCAGGCAATGTTTTCACTTTCACCTGTACCGCTTTTTCGCATCCAGACAGGTTATCCTGCGTCCCGTCACCCACGCGGCTCAGAATTGGCGCCTGAACTTCAATAAGACCAAGCTTCTCTTCCAGCTGGCGGGAAAAATGGGATTTTACGAAACTGATCTGGCGTTGTTTTGCGATGTAAGCGGTTTTCATTATTTATACTCCTGCGTCCTGTTGGTAATGATTAAGCAACAGAACCGGTACTTAATTCAATAACTCATCAACAAAAAGCCGCCTTCACTTTTGATTCGTTAAAATATGACGCTAGAATAGAGGTATTCATTAATCTTCATAAGAAAAAGCTATGGAAAATTATCAGATCGACAATCTGGACCGCGGCATTCTGGAGGCCTTAATGGCCAATGCCCGTACAGCCTACGCCGAACTGGCAAAACAGTTTGGCGTCAGCCCGGGAACCATTCACGTTCGCGTAGAGAAAATGAAGCAGGCAGGGATCATTACCGGCGCGCGCATTGACGTCAGCCCGAAGCAGCTGGGTTACGACGTCTGCTGCTTCATCGGCATTATTCTTAAAAGCGCAAAAGACTACCCCTCCGCGCTGGCGAAGCTGAACGCGCTCGATGAAGTCACCGAGGCGTACTACACCACCGGGCACTACAGCATCTTTATAAAGGTGATGTGCCGATCCATCGATGCTCTCCAGCAGGTACTTATCAACAAGATCCAAACAATCGATGAAATTCAGTCCACCGAGACACTGATCTCCCTGCAAAACCCGATCATGCGTACCATCCGCCCGTGATCGGGCAAATTCATTCCCACATTTTCCACAGGTAGATCCCAGCTCGTTCACAGCGTACAATGATCCCCTCTTTATCTGAGCGAGCGATCAATGGCGGACATTACCCTTATCAGCGGCAGCACCCTTGGCGGTGCGGAATATGTAGCGGAACACCTGGCTGAGAAGCTGGAAGATGCGGGCTTTTCCACGGAAACCTTGCACGGGCCGCTGCTTGAAGATCTCCCGAATGACGGGGTCTGGCTGCTGATCACCTCCACGCACGGCGCGGGCGATCTGCCGGATAACCTGCAACCTTTATATGACGAACTGCTTGAACAGCAGCCCGACCTGTCAAACGTCCGTTTTGGCGCGGTGGGGATCGGCAGTCGTGAATATGACACCTTCTGCGGGGCAATAGAGAAAGTCGAAGCCGCTGTTACCTCTTGTGGGGCAAAACAGCTGGGTGAAACGCTCAAGATCAACATCCTCGATCATGACATTCCGGAGGATCCGGCCGAGATCTGGCTCGCGGAATGGAAAAATTTACTCAAAAACGATTAAAGATCGCGCGAACAGATGTGGATAACTCTGGTTAAAAGCTCGTATTAACCCGTAGTTATCCAAATAACAACCGTGGCTTAGTTTTTAGCCTGTGTATAAACTCGCGATCTGATCCCAGCTTATACGGTCCAGGATCACCGATCATTCACAGCAAACGATCCTTCCTAACTGCATGATCTTATTTGCGGGATCGGACTTATCCACATGGGTCCGCGATCCTAATAAGAGATCACAATAGAACAGATCTCTAAATAAAAAGATCTTCTTTTTAATAGCCCAGGATCCCAATGCTTTCTCGAAAGACTAAAGTTGAGTAGAATCCACGGCCCGGGCTTCAATCCATTTTCATACCGCTTTACGCGAGGCAGACCACCATGTTTTATCAGGATCCTTTTGACGTCATCATCATTGGCGGGGGTCACGCAGGCACTGAGGCCGCAATGGCCGCAGCGCGTATGGGTCAGCAGACCCTGCTTTTGACACACAATATCGACACGCTGGGACAGATGTCCTGTAATCCGGCGATTGGCGGCATTGGGAAAGGACACCTGGTAAAAGAAGTGGATGCACTTGGCGGCCTGATGGCGAAAGCGATCGATCGGGCTGGCATCCAGTTTAGGATACTAAACGCAAGTAAAGGCCCCGCTGTTCGTGCCACCCGTGCACAGGCAGACCGCGTGCTTTACCGTCAGGCCGTACGCACCGCACTGGAGAACCAGCCGAACCTGATGATCTTCCAGCAGGCGGTAGAAGATCTTATCGTTGAAAACGATCGCGTTGTGGGCGCCGTGACCCAGATGGGCCTCAAGTTCCGTGCTAAAGCCGTAGTGCTGACAGTCGGGACATTCCTGGACGGCAAAATTCATATCGGTCTGGATAACTACAGCGGTGGCCGTGCCGGCGATCCGCCGTCTATTCCACTGTCTCGTCGTCTGCGTGAGCTGCCGCTGCGCGTTAGCCGCCTGAAAACCGGTACGCCGCCGCGTATTGATGCGCGGACCATTGATTTCAGCGTGCTGGCGCAACAGCACGGTGATAACCCTATGCCGGTCTTCTCGTTCATGGGCAACGCGGCGCAGCATCCGCAGCAGGTACCGTGCTACATCACGCATACCAACGAGAAAACCCACGACGTGATCCGCAATAACCTCGATCGCAGTCCCATGTACGCTGGCGTGATCGAAGGGATAGGCCCACGCTACTGCCCGTCGATCGAAGACAAAGTGATGCGCTTTGCCGATCGTAACCAGCACCAGATCTTCCTGGAGCCGGAAGGGCTGACCTCAAACGAAATTTACCCGAACGGCATCTCCACCAGCCTGCCGTTCGACGTGCAGATGCAGATTGTTCGCTCAATGCAGGGGATGGAGAATGCGAAAATCGTTCGCCCTGGCTACGCTATTGAGTACGATTTCTTCGACCCGCGTGACCTGAAGCCGACGCTGGAGAGCAAATTCATCCACGGTCTGTTCTTCGCGGGCCAGATTAACGGCACCACCGGCTACGAAGAAGCCGCAGCGCAGGGTTTGCTGGCCGGTCTGAATGCCGCTCGCTTCTCTGCCGAGAAAGAGGGATGGGCGCCGGCGCGTTCTCAGGCCTATCTGGGCGTGCTGGTTGACGATCTCTGCACCCTGGGCACCAAAGAACCGTACCGTATGTTTACCTCTCGCGCGGAATATCGTCTGATGCTGCGCGAGGACAACGCCGACCTGCGTCTGACCGAGATGGGCCGCGAGCTGGGTCTGGTGGATGACGAACGCTGGGCGCGCTTCAACGAGAAGCTGGAGCGCATTGAACAGGAACGCCAGCGCCTGAAAACCACTTGGGTAAATCCGCAGGCGGAAACTGCTGCCGAAGTGAACGCTCACTTAACTGCGCCACTCTCGCGGGAAGCCAGCGGCGAAGATCTGCTGCGTCGTCCGGAAGTGACCTATGAGAATCTGGTGAAACTCACCGCGTTCGCCCCGGGTCTTGAAGACGCGGAAGCCGCTGAACAGGTCGAAATACAGGTGAAGTACGAAGGTTACATCGCGCGTCAGCAGGATGAGATCGAAAAACAGCAGCGCAACGAAAACACGCTGCTTCCGGAAATGCTGGACTACCGTCAGGTAACAGGCCTGTCCAACGAAGTGATCGCTAAGCTGAACGATCACAAACCGGTGTCTATTGGCCAGGCTTCACGGATCTCCGGCGTCACGCCTGCCGCGATTTCGATTCTGCTGGTGTGGCTGAAAAAGCAGGGTATGTTGCGCCGCAGCGCATAATTGCAGTCGTTTTGGCGGGTGGCGCTTTGCTTACCCGCCCAACATCGTTCGTAGGCCCGGTAAGCGTTAGCGCCACCGGGCAAATTGTTTCTAAACAGGTATTCACCGTGCTCAATAAACTCTCTCGTCTGCTGGATCAGGCAGGTATTTCGCTCACCGATCACCAGAAAAACCAGCTGGTGGCGTATGTCGATATGCTGAACAAATGGAATAAAGCGTACAACCTGACGTCTGTTCGCGACCCCAACGAGATGCTGGTACGCCATATTCTCGACAGCATCGTGGTCGCGCCGTATCTGAAAGGTGAGCGTTTTATCGACGTGGGGACGGGGCCTGGTTTACCGGGCGTTCCGCTGTCGATTGTCCGACCTGAGAGCCATTTCACGCTGCTGGACAGCCTGGGCAAGCGCGTGCGCTTTTTACGTCAGGTCCAGCATGAACTTAAGCTGGATAACATCACGCCCGTACAGAGCAGGGTAGAGGAGTTTCCGGCGGAGCCACCGTTTGACGGCGTTATCAGCCGCGCGTTTGCTTCGCTCAATGACATGGTGAGCTGGTGTAAGCATCTGCCGGCAGTCGATGGCCGTTTTTATGCGCTTAAAGGACAGCTGCCCGGTGATGAAATTGAACAGCTTCCGGACGGTTTTAGCGTTGAAACCATCGAGAAATTAAACGTTCCTCAGCTCGATGGTGAACGTCATCTGGTGATAATTAAGCCAAACAATTTTTAAAAAATTAATAAAAAATGTGGAATTTGTGCTGTTCTGAGCATGTTAAAAAACAGCACAACTACCCGGGATTTATCAGAGAGCATTTAACCACTTTTTCACTATGGGTTTTCTTGCAGTTAACCTCGCGCTGATTATTCATCGTGAAGATAGTCAACTATGAAAATATCAGCCTGCTAAAAGTGGAAGACTGTAACCAGAACACAATGTTAAATATTTATTAAGAATGTCAATAAAAGGTTTTTATTGTGTACGGGGCTGTTTTGAAAATAGTTGCGATATTTTATCTTTAATTTCAGAAAGATAATTCTGGGCGAATTACGGCTTTGATAAATACAACCTTATCGCAAATGTGTGTTTTGTGATCTCGTGCACGCTTTGTAGTCAACGTTTTCGCGCTGTTTGCAGTTTTGCTCGAAGGTCGATGCTTTCTACGAAAGTTAAAAAATAGCGGTGGGGAAAAATATTTAAACATTTATTCACCTTTTCGCTACTTAATGTTTGAAATCACGGGTACGCACCGTATAATTTGTCCGCTTTTTGATGCTTGACTCTGAGCCTTAAAGGACGTTTTATACGACACGCGGCATACCTCGAAGGGAGCAGGAGTAAAAACGTGATGTCTGTGTCGCTCTTGAGTAGAAACGTTGCTCGTAAGCTTCTGTTCATTCAGTTTCTGGCTGTGATAGCAAGTGGACTGCTGTTTAGCCTCAAAGACCCCTTCTGGGGCATCTCCGCCGTGTGCGGGGGTTTGGCGGTCGTGCTGCCAAACGTGTTGTTTATGATTTTTGCCTGGCGTCATCAGGCGCATACACCCGCCAAAGGCCGCGTGGCCTGGTCCTTCGCCCTCGGCGAAGTGTGTAAGGTGTTGCTGACCTTTGCTCTACTGGTGATGGCGCTGGCGGTTTTGAAAGTGGTATTCATGCCGCTGATAGCAACGTGGGTTTTGGTGCTGGTGGTACAAGTTCTGGCTCCAGCTGTAATCAATAACAAAGGGTAAAAGGCATCATGGCTTCAGAAAATATGACGCCGCAGGATTACATAGGTCACCATCTGAATAACCTTCAGCTGGACCTGCGTACATTCTCGCTGGTGGATCCACATAACCCCCCGGCCACCTTCTGGACGATCAACATCGACTCCATGTTCTTCTCGGTGGTTTTGGGTCTTCTGTTCCTGGCCATGTTCCGCAGCGTTGCTAAAAAAGCGACCAGCGGTGTTCCAGGGAAGTTCCAGACATTCGTTGAGATGATCATCGGCTTCGTCCATGGCAGCGTGAAAGATATGTACCATGGTAAGAGCAAGCTGATTGCTCCGCTGGCCCTGACCGTGTTCGTTTGGGTCTTCCTGATGAACCTGATGGACCTGCTGCCAATTGACCTGCTGCCGTTCATCGGCGAGCACATCTTCGGCCTGCCTGCGCTGCGTGTGGTACCGTCTGCGGACGTGAACATCACCCTGTCGATGGCGCTGGGCGTGTTTATTCTGATTCTTTTCTACAGCATCAAAATGAAAGGCGTAAGCGGCTTTGTGAAAGAGCTTACCTTGCAGCCGTTCAACCACTGGGCGTTTATTCCGGTCAACCTGATCCTGGAAGGCGTTAGCCTGCTGTCCAAACCTGTTTCACTGGGTCTGCGACTGTTCGGCAACATGTATGCGGGTGAGCTGATTTTCATTCTGATCGCGGGTCTTCTGCCGTGGTGGTCACAGTGGATTCTTAATGTGCCGTGGGCCATTTTCCACATCCTGATCATTACGCTGCAAGCCTTTATCTTCATGGTTCTGACGATCGTCTATCTGTCGATGGCGTCTGAAGAGCACTGATTTTTTACCAACACTACTACGTTTTAATTGAAACAAACTGGAGACTGTCATGGAAAACCTGAATATGGATCTGCTGTACATGGCTGCCGCTGTGATGATGGGTCTGGCGGCTATCGGTGCTGCGATCGGTATCGGCATCCTCGGAGGTAAATTCCTGGAAGGCGCAGCGCGTCAACCTGATCTGATTCCTCTGCTGCGTACTCAGTTCTTTATCGTTATGGGTCTGGTGGATGCAATCCCAATGATCGCTGTAGGTCTGGGTCTGTACGTGATGTTTGCTGTCGCGTAGTAGTTGTTTTAAAACCCCAAGCCACAGAAATTTAAGAGGTATTGTGCTGTGAACATGAACGCAACAATCCTCGGCCAGGCCATCGCGTTTATTCTCTTTGTCTGGTTCTGCATGAAGTATGTATGGCCGCCTTTAATGGCTGCCATCGAAAAACGTCAGAAAGAAATTGCTGACGGTCTGGCTTCCGCAGAACGCGCTAAGAAAGATTTGGACCTTGCACAGGCCAACGCGACAGACCAGCTGAAAAAAGCGAAAGCTGAAGCTCAGGTAATCATTGAACAGGCTAACAAACGCCGTTCTCAGATCCTGGACGAAGCCAAAGCTGAAGCAGAACAGGAACGTACTAAGATCGTGACACAGGCTCAGGCTGAAATTGAAGCTGAGCGTAAACGTGCTCGTGAAGAACTGCGTAAGCAGGTTGCGATTCTGGCTGTTGCTGGCGCCGAGAAGATCATCGAACGTTCCGTGGATGAAGCTGCTAACAGCGACATCGTGGACAAACTTGTCGCTGAACTGTAAGGAGGGAGGGGCTGATGTCTGAATTTGTTACGGTAGCTCGCCCCTACGCCAAAGCAGCTTTTGACTTTGCTGTCGAACACCAAAATGTCGATCGCTGGCAGAATATGCTGGCGTTTGCCGCTGAGGTGACGAAAAACGAACAAATGGCCGAGTTGCTTTCCGGTGCGTTAGCACCTGAAACCCTCGCCGCGTCGTTTATCGCCGTGTGCGGAGAGCAACTGGATGCCAACGGCCAGAACCTGATTAAGGTGATGGCAGAAAATGGTCGTCTCCGTGTGCTCCCGGATGTTCTCGAGCAGTTTGAGCACTTACGTGCCCTTAGTGAAGCTACTGCAGAAGTCGAAGTGACTTCCGCGACTGAACTGAGTGACGAACAGCTTGCGAAAATTACCGCCGCGATGGAAAAACGTCTGTCACGCAAAGTTAAGCTGAATTGCAAAATCGATAAGTCTGTAATGGCAGGCGTAATCATCCGCTCGGGTGATATGGTCATTGATGGCAGCGTACGCGGCCGTCTTGAGCGCCTTGCAGACGTCTTGCAGTCTTAAGGGGACTGGAGCATGCAACTGAATTCCACCGAAATCAGCGAACTGATCAAGCAGCGCATTGCTCAGTTCAGTGTTGTGAGTGAAGCTCACAACGAAGGTACTATTGTTTCTGTAAGTGACGGTGTTATCCGCATCCACGGCCTGGCCGATTGTATGCAGGGTGAGATGATTTCCCTGCCGGGTAACCGTTACGCTATCGCACTGAACCTGGAGCGCGACTCCGTAGGTGCAGTTGTGATGGGTCCATACGCTGACCTCGCCGAAGGCATGAAGGTTAAGTGTACTGGCCGTATTCTGGAAGTGCCGGTTGGCCGTGGCCTACTGGGTCGCGTTGTTAACACCCTGGGTGCGCCAATCGACGGTAAAGGTCCGGTTGAGCACGATGGCTTCTCCCCAATCGAAGTTATCGCACCGGGCGTTATCGACCGTCAGTCCGTTGATCAGCCAGTGCAGACTGGTTATAAGTCCGTTGACGCCATGATCCCAATCGGTCGTGGTCAGCGTGAACTGATCATCGGTGACCGTCAGACCGGTAAAACCGCGATGGCAATCGACGCCATCATCAACCAGCGTGACTCCGGCATCAAATGTGTGTACGTGGCTATCGGCCAGAAAGCGTCCACCATTTCTAACGTGGTTCGTAAACTGGAAGAGCACGGCGCGCTGTCTAACACCATCGTTGTTGTGGCTACCGCTTCTGAATCTGCTGCACTGCAATACCTGGCTCCATACGCCGGTTGTGCAATGGGCGAATACTTCCGTGACCGCGGCGAAGATGCGCTGATCGTATACGATGACCTGTCTAAACAGGCTGTTGCTTATCGTCAGGTTTCCCTGCTGCTCCGTCGTCCACCAGGACGTGAAGCATTCCCGGGCGACGTATTCTACCTCCACTCTCGTCTGCTGGAGCGTGCTTCCCGCGTTAACGCGGAATACGTCGAGAACTTCACCAAAGGTGAAGTGAAGGGTAAAACAGGTTCTCTGACCGCGCTGCCGATCATTGAAACCCAGGCGGGTGACGTTTCTGCGTTCGTTCCGACCAACGTAATCTCCATTACCGATGGTCAGATCTTCCTGGAAACCAACCTGTTTAACTCCGGTATTCGTCCGGCGGTTAACCCGGGTATCTCCGTATCCCGTGTGGGTGGTGCTGCTCAGACCAAGATCATCAAGAAACTGTCCGGTGGTATCCGTACCGCGCTGGCACAGTATCGTGAACTGGCTGCGTTCTCTCAGTTCGCATCCGATCTGGACGAAGCAACCCGTAAACAGCTGAGCCACGGTCAGAAAGTGACCGAACTGCTGAAGCAGAAACAGTACGCTCCAATGTCTGTTGCTCAGCAGGGCCTGGTACTGTTCGCGGCTGAACGCGGTTACCTCGAAGATGTGGAACTGGCGAAAATCGGTAGCTTCGAAGCCGCTCTGCTGGCTTACGTCGACCGTGATCACGCTCCGCTGATGCAAGAGATCAACCAGACCGGTGGCTATAACGACGAAATCGAAGGCAAGCTGAAAGCTATCCTCGATTCCTTCAAAGCAACCCAATCCTGGTAATCGTCCGGCGGCTTGTCTCAGGGCAAGCCGCCTGGCATTGAGGAGAAGCTCATGGCCGGCGCAAAAGAGATACGTAGTAAGATCGCAAGCGTCCAGAACACGCAAAAGATCACTAAAGCGATGGAGATGGTCGCCGCTTCCAAAATGCGTAAATCGCAGGATCGCATGGCGGCCAGCCGTCCTTATGCAGAGACCATGCGCAAAGTGATTGGTCACCTTGCAAACGGTAATCTGGAATATAAGCACCCTTACCTGGAAGAACGCGACGTTAAGCGCGTGGGCTACCTGGTGGTGTCGACTGACCGTGGTCTGTGTGGCGGCTTGAACATTAACCTGTTCAAAAAACTGCTGGCGGATATGAAAGGCTGGTCTGATAAAGGCGTTCAGTGCGATCTGGCACTGATTGGCTCTAAAGGCGTCTCTTTCTTTAACTCCGTTGGTGGCAACATTGTCGCTCAGGTGACCGGTATGGGTGATAACCCGTCCCTGTCTGAACTGATCGGCCCGGTTAAAGTGATGTTGCAGGCCTACGATGAAGGCCGCCTGGACAGACTGTACGTTGTCAGCAACAAATTCATTAACACCATGTCTCAGGTTCCAACGCTCACTCAGATGCTGCCGTTACCGGCATCAGAAGATGACGAGCTGAAGCAGAAAGCCTGGGATTACCTGTATGAACCCGATCCGAAACCGCTGCTGGATACCCTGCTGCGTCGTTACGTTGAATCTCAGGTTTATCAGGGCGTTGTAGAAAACCTGGCCAGCGAGCAGGCCGCACGAATGGTGGCGATGAAAGCCGCGACCGATAATGGCGGCAGCCTGATTAAAGAGCTGCAGTTGGTTTACAACAAAGCTCGTCAGGCCAGCATTACTCAGGAACTCACCGAGATCGTCTCGGGGGCCGCCGCGGTTTAACCAGGTTTACGAATTACGTAGAGGATTCAAGATGGCTACTGGAAAGATTGTCCAGGTAATCGGCGCCGTGGTGGACGTCGAGTTCCCTCAGGACGCCGTACCACGCGTGTACGACGCGCTTGAGGTACAGAATGGTAACGAGAGCCTGGTGCTGGAAGTTCAGCAGCAGCTCGGCGGCGGTATCGTGCGTACCATCGCGATGGGTTCTTCCGACGGTCTGCGTCGTGGTCTGGAAGTTAAAGACCTTGAGCATCCGATCGAAGTCCCGGTAGGTAAAGCAACACTGGGTCGTATCATGAACGTATTGGGTCAGCCAATCGACATGAAGGGCGACATCGGTGAAGAAGAGCGTTGGGCTATCCACCGCGCGGCACCTTCCTACGAAGAGCTGTCCAGCTCTCAGGAACTGCTGGAAACCGGTATCAAAGTTATCGACCTGATGTGTCCGTTTGCGAAGGGCGGTAAAGTTGGTCTGTTCGGTGGTGCGGGTGTAGGTAAAACCGTAAACATGATGGAGCTGATCCGTAACATCGCGATCGAGCACTCCGGTTACTCCGTGTTTGCGGGTGTAGGTGAACGTACTCGTGAGGGTAACGACTTCTACCACGAAATGACCGACTCCAACGTTCTGGACAAAGTATCCCTGGTTTACGGCCAGATGAACGAGCCACCAGGAAACCGTCTGCGCGTTGCGCTGACTGGCCTGACGATGGCTGAGAAATTCCGTGACGAAGGCCGTGACGTTCTGCTGTTCGTTGATAACATCTATCGTTACACCCTGGCCGGTACGGAAGTATCTGCACTGCTGGGTCGTATGCCTTCAGCGGTAGGCTACCAGCCGACCCTGGCGGAAGAGATGGGTGTTCTTCAGGAACGTATCACCTCTACCAAAACCGGTTCTATCACCTCCGTTCAGGCGGTATACGTACCTGCGGATGACTTGACTGACCCATCTCCAGCAACCACCTTTGCGCACTTAGACGCAACCGTGGTACTGAGCCGTCAGATCGCGTCTCTGGGTATCTACCCGGCCGTTGACCCGCTGGACTCTACCAGCCGTCAGCTGGATCCACTGGTTGTTGGTCAGGAACACTACGACACCGCGCGTGGCGTACAGTCCCTGCTGCAGCGTTACCAGGAACTGAAAGACATCATCGCCATCCTGGGTATGGATGAACTGTCTGAAGAAGACAAACTGGTGGTAGCACGTGCGCGTAAGATCCAGCGCTTCCTGTCCCAGCCGTTCTTCGTTGCGGAAGTATTCACCGGTTCTCCGGGTAAATACGTTTCCCTGAAAGACACCATCCGTGGCTTTAAAGGCATCATGGAAGGCGAATACGATCACCTGCCAGAGCAGGCGTTCTACATGGTTGGTTCCATCGAAGAAGCCGTGGAAAAAGCCAAAAAACTTTAACGCCTTAATCGGAGGGTGATATGGCAATGACTTACCACCTGGACGTCGTCAGCGCAGAGCAACAAATGTTCTCTGGTCTGGTCGAGAAAATCCAGGTAACGGGTAGTGAAGGTGAACTGGGTATTTTCCCGGGTCACGCACCGCTGCTCACCGCCATTAAGCCTGGTATGATCCGCATCGTTAAACAGTTCGGTCACGAAGAGTTTATCTATCTGTCCGGCGGCATTCTTGAAGTGCAGCCAGGCAGTGTGACCGTTCTGGCCGATACCGCTATTCGTGGCCAGGATCTCGACGAAGCGCGAGCCCTGGAATCGAAGCGTAAGGCTGAAGAGCACATTAGCAGCTCTCATGGTGACGTGGATTACGCTCAGGCGTCTGCGGAGCTGGCCAAAGCGATCGCGAAACTGCGCGTTATCGAGTTGACCAAAAAAGCGATGTAACACCGGCTTGAAAAGCACAAAAGCCAGTCTGGATACCAGGCTGGCTTTTTTTTTCATCCTTAATTCATGATGAAAAAGATGTAGAATTTTAGGCATCAAACGTTTTTACTTCTCACTCAAACTACCGTCAGGATGCGTATGTCAAACAGTGCGATGAGCGTGGTGATCCTTGCCGCAGGCAAAGGTACCCGCATGTATTCCGATCTGCCTAAGGTGCTCCACACGCTGGCAGGAAAGCCAATGGTGAAGCATGTCATTGATGCAGCAAATGAACTGGGTGCCCGTCAGGTCCACCTGGTCTACGGCCACGGTGGCGATCTGCTTAAAAAGACGCTGAGCGATGACAAGCTCAACTGGGTGCTTCAGGCCGAACAGCTGGGCACAGGCCATGCGATGCAGCAGGCCGCCCCTTTCTTTGCGGATGACGAAGACATCCTGATGCTCTACGGCGATGTTCCGCTGATCTCCGTTGAAACGCTGACTCGCCTGCGTGCTGCCAAACCACAGGGCGGCATTGGTTTGTTGACCGTCGTGCTGGACGATCCAAGCGGTTATGGCCGTATCACCCGTGAAAACGGCAACGTCACGGGTATTGTTGAGCATAAAGATGCCAGCGACGAACAGCGTCAGATTCAGGAGATCAACACCGGTATCCTGATTGCCAATGGCGCGGACATGAAGCGCTGGCTATCGCAGCTCAACAACAACAACGCGCAGGGTGAGTACTACATCACCGACATCATTGCGATGGCGTACCAGGAAGGACGTGAGATTGCGGCGGTTCATCCGGCGCGTATTAGCGAAACCGAAGGGGTGAATAACCGTCTTCAGCTTTCCCGCCTGGAGCGCGTGTATCAGTCAGAACAGGCCGAAAAACTGCTGCTGGCGGGCGTGATGCTGCGCGATCCGGCGCGTTTCGATCTGCGCGGCACCGTGTCTCACGGGCGCGACGTTGAGATCGATACTAACGTTATCCTTGAAGGCAACGTTACGCTGGGTAACCGCGTCAAAATTGGCGCCGGCTGTGTGATTAAAAACAGCGTCATCGGTGACGACTGCGAAATCAGCCCGTACAGCGTGGTGGAAGATGCCCGTCTGGATGCCGCCTGTACCATCGGCCCGTTTGCGCGTCTGCGCCCGGGTGCTGAGCTGCTGGAAGGCGCGCACGTGGGCAACTTCGTGGAAATGAAAAAAGCGCGTCTGGGTAAAGGCTCGAAAGCCGGTCATTTGACCTATCTGGGCGACGCGGAGATTGGCGACAACGTGAACATTGGTGCAGGGACCATTACCTGTAACTATGACGGTGCCAATAAGTTTAAAACCATCATCGGTGATGATGTGTTTGTCGGTTCCGATACACAGCTGGTGGCACCGGTTACCGTGGGTAACGGGGTAACGATTGCCGCCGGAACAACCGTTACGCGCGATATCGCCGATAACGAGCTGGTATTAAGCCGTGTGCCGCAGGTTCACAAGCAGGGCTGGAAACGCCCGGTGAAGAAGAAGTAACAACAATATACACCCCTCACCCTGACCCTCTCCCCATAGGGGAAAGGGGAATTGAAAGGTGCGGTGTTTTTCTCCCTCGCCCCTTTGGGGAGAGGGCCGGGGTGAGGGGATAACATAATCCTCCCCCCACAGGCAGTACCCATAAAAATAACCCCACTCTCTACAAGGCTCGGGGCGCCCGGAAGGGAAAATACAGGTCAGCGACAACGCAGGCATAATGCCTAAATTCGGAATCTAAAATATGTGTGGAATTGTTGGCGCAGTTGCGCAGCGTGATATTGCTGAAATCCTTCTCGAAGGTTTACGTCGTCTGGAATACCGTGGTTACGACTCTGCCGGTCTGGCTGTCGTGGATGCAGAAGGGCACATGACCCGCCTGCGTCGCCTCGGTAAAGTGCAGATGCTGGCTCAGGCCGCGGAAGAGCATCCGCTGCACGGTGGTACCGGTATCGCGCACACCCGTTGGGCGACGCACGGCGAACCGTCTGAAGGTAACGCGCACCCGCATGTGTCTGAACACATTGTGGTGGTGCACAACGGCATTATCGAAAACCACGAACCGCTGCGCGAAGAACTGAAAGCGCGCGGCTATACCTTCGTCTCTGAAACTGACACCGAAGTGATTGCTCACCTGGTGCACTGGGAGCTGGCACAGGGCGGTACGCTGCGTGATGCGGTGCTGCGCGCTATCCCTCAGCTGCGCGGTGCGTACGGTACGGTGATCATGGACTCACGCGATCCATCCACGCTGCTGGCAGCGCGTTCCGGTAGCCCGATGGTTATCGGTCTGGGCATGGGTGAAAACTTTATCGCCTCCGATCAGCTGGCACTCCTGCCGGTCACCCGTCGCTTTATCTTCCTGGAAGAGGGGGATATTGCGGAAGTGACTCGCCGCAGCGTGACCGTCTTCGACACCAAAGGCGAGCAGGTGAAGCGTCAGGAGATCGAATCGAATCTGCAGTACGACGCGGGCGACAAAGGCGCTTACCGTCACTACATGCAGAAAGAAATCTACGAGCAGCCAAACGCCATCAAAAACACCCTAACCGGGCGCATCAGCCACGGTGAAGTCGATCTGAGCGAGCTGGGGGCAAACGCGAACGAACTGCTCGGCAAGGTCGAGCATATTCAGATCGTGGCCTGCGGCACCTCCTACAACTCCGGTATGGTCTCTCGCTACTGGTTTGAATCCCTGGCGGGCGTGCCGTGCGACGTGGAAATCGCGTCTGAGTTCCGCTATCGCAAGTCTGCGGTGCGTCGCAACAGCCTGATGATCACACTTTCTCAGTCCGGCGAAACGGCGGATACGCTGGCAGCGCTGCGTCTGTCTAAAGAACTGGGTTACCTGGGCTCGCTGGCCATCTGTAACGTCCCTGGCTCATCCCTGGTGCGTGAATCCGATCTGGCGCTGATGACGAAAGCGGGCACCGAAATCGGCGTAGCTTCCACCAAAGCGTTTACCACTCAGCTGACCGTTCTGCTGATGCTGGTGGCGAAGCTGGCGCGTCTGAAAGGCGAAGATGCTTCCGTTGAGCATGACATTGTTCACGGCCTGCAGGCGCTGCCGAGCCGTATTGAGCAGATGCTGTCTCAGGACAAACGCATTGAAGCGCTGGCGGAAGATTTCTCTGACAAACATCACGCTCTGTTCCTGGGGCGTGGCGATCAGTATCCAATTGCGCTGGAAGGCGCGCTGAAGCTGAAAGAGATCTCCTACATCCACGCAGAAGCCTACGCGGCAGGCGAGCTGAAACACGGCCCGCTGGCGCTGATTGACGCGGATATGCCGGTCATCGTTGTGGCACCGAACAACGAACTGCTGGAAAAACTGAAGTCTAACATCGAAGAAGTTCGCGCCCGCGGCGGCGTTCTGTACGTCTTCGCCGACAAAGATGCCGGTTTTGTCAGCAACGACAACATGCACATCATTGAGATGCCGCACGTGGAAGAGGTGATTGCACCGATCTTCTACACCGTTCCGCTGCAGCTGCTGGCCTATCACGTGGCGCTGATCAAAGGCACCGACGTTGACCAGCCGCGTAACCTGGCGAAATCCGTTACCGTAGAATAATCCTTCCAGGCTCCACTATCAGGTGGAGCCTTTTTTAATGACAATCTGTCATTTTCAGCTATTTTTTCAGTGTCACATAAAGAAAATATTACTGAAACCCTGCCGTCATGTTCTAAGTTAACTTATTGATAAATATATATAGTTTTCTTTTTCTTTAAGTGAAATTTCCATTGTCATAAAACTGTCATAATTCGTACATTTATCTGTCACCTGTTTGTCCTATTTTGCTCATCGTAGCCACTTAAACAATGATTTACGAAATCCTTGCAGGAGACATTATGAAAGTTATGCGTACCACTGTCGCAACTGTTGTCGCCGCGACCTTATCTCTGAGCGCTTTCTCTGCTTTTGCAGCGGCAAGCCTGACTGGCGCTGGTGCAACCTTCCCTGCGCCGGTGTATGCCAAATGGGCGGATACCTACCAGAAGGAAACCGGTAATAAGGTTAACTATCAGGGTATCGGCTCCTCCGGTGGCGTAAAACAAATTACCGCGAATACCGTTGATTTCGGCGCATCAGACGCTCCGCTGTCTGACGAGAAACTGAATCAGGAAGGCCTGTTCCAGTTCCCAACCGTGATCGGCGGTGTTGTGCTGGCTGTTAACATCCCTGGCCTGAAATCAGGCGAGCTGGTGCTGGACGGCAAAACCCTGGGCGACATCTACCTGGGCAAAATCAAAAAATGGGATGACGAAGCCATCACTAAACTGAACCCGGGCGTTAAGCTGCCTTCGCAGAATATCGCCGTGGTTCGCCGCGCGGATGGTTCCGGTACCTCTTTCGTCTTCACAAGCTACCTGGCGAAAGTGAACGAAGAGTGGAAATCTAAAGTCGGTTCCGGCTCTACCGTTAACTGGCCAACCGGTCTGGGCGGAAAAGGTAACGACGGTATCGCCGCGTTCGTACAGCGTCTGCCTGGCTCTATCGGCTACGTAGAGTACGCCTACGCTAAGCAGAACAACCTGGCTTACACCAAACTGGTTTCTGCTGACGGCAAACCGGTAAGCCCGACCGAAGAGAACTTCGCTAACGCCGCGAAAGGCGCTGACTGGAGCAAATCCTTTGCGCAGGATCTGACTAACCAGAAAGGCGAAGGCGCGTGGCCAATCACCTCCACGACCTTCATCCTGGTTCACAAAGAGCAGAAGAAACCTGAGCAGGGTGCTGAGGTGCTGAAGTTCTTCGACTGGGCATACAAAAACGGCGGCAAGCAGGCTAACGATCTGGATTACGCCAGCCTGCCGGACAGCGTGGTTGAGCAGGTCCGTGCTGCATGGAAAACCAACGTGAAAGACAGCAGCGGTAAAGCGCTGTACTAACAGGATATTTTTGACGAAGATGGCGGGTGGCGCTCACGCTTACCCGCCCTACGGTTCATCCTGTAGGCCCGGTAAGCGCCAGCGCCACCGGGCATATTCGTAAGACGTTTCATAAAGAAGAGTAATTTATGGCTGCAACCAAGCCTGCATTTAACCCTCCGGGTAAAAAAGGTGACATCATTTTCGGCGCGCTGGTCAAACTGGCTGCGCTGATTGTGCTATTGCTGCTGGGCGGCATTATCGTGTCTCTGATTTTCTCCTCCTGGCCGAGCATTCAGAAATTCGGTTTCTCCTTCCTGTGGACCAAAGAGTGGGACGCGCCGAACGACATCTACGGTGCGCTGGTGCCGATTTACGGTACGCTGGTGACCTCGTTCATCGCCCTGCTGATTGCGGTTCCGGTAAGCTTCGGTATTGCGCTGTTCCTGACGGAACTGGCGCCGGGCTGGCTGCGTCGCCCGCTGGGTATTGCCATTGAACTGCTGGCGGCCATCCCAAGTATCGTATACGGCATGTGGGGTCTGTTTATCTTTGCGCCGCTGTTTGCCACGTACTTCCAGGAACCGGTGGGTAATGTTCTCTCAGCCGTTCCGTTTGTGGGAGCCCTGTTCTCTGGCCCGGCATTCGGTATCGGTATTCTGGCGGCAGGGGTGATCCTCGCCATTATGATTATTCCGTACATTGCGGCGGTGATGCGCGATGTTTTCGAACAAACCCCGGTGATGATGAAAGAGTCGGCCTACGGCATCGGCTGTACCACCTGGGAAGTTATCTGGCGCATTGTCCTTCCGTTCACCAAAAATGGGGTGATCGGTGGCGTGATGCTGGGCTTAGGTCGCGCGCTGGGTGAAACCATGGCAGTCACCTTTATCATCGGTAACACCTATCAGCTCGACAGCGCCTCACTCTATATGCCGGGTAACAGCATTACTTCCGCGCTGGCGAACGAGTTTGCCGAAGCGGAATCCGGGCTGCACGTCGCAGCGCTGATGGAACTGGGCCTGATTCTGTTCGTTATCACCTTCATTGTTCTGGCGATTTCCAAGCTGATGATCCTGCGTCTCGCGAAAAATGAGGGGGCACGCTGATGGCAACTCTCGAAATGCAAAGCACCGCTCAGCTTGCGGAATCCCGCCGCAAAATGCAGGCGAAGCGTCGTTTCAAAAACCGCATTGCGCTGACGCTCTCCATGGCAACGATGGCATTCGGCCTGTTCTGGCTGATCTGGATCCTGATGTCCACCATCACCCGTGGTATTGATGGCATGTCTCTGGCGCTGTTCACCGAGATGACGCCGCCGCCAAATACGGCGGGTGGTGGTCTGGCAAACGCCCTGGCGGGCAGTGGCCTGCTGATCCTGTGGGCGACGGTCTTCGGTACGCCGCTGGGCATTATGGCCGGTATCTATCTGGCGGAGTACGGGCGTAAATCCTGGCTGGCAGAGGTGATTCGCTTCATTAACGACATCCTGCTTTCAGCTCCGTCGATTGTCGTGGGCCTGTTTGTTTACACCATCGTGGTTGCGCAAATGGAACACTTCTCCGGCTGGGCGGGCGTGATTGCGCTGGCGCTGCTGCAGGTGCCTATCGTCATTCGTACCACCGAAAACATGCTGAAACTGGTGCCGGACAGCCTGCGTGAAGCGGCTTACGCGCTGGGTACGCCGAAATGGAAAATGATTTCTGCGATTACGCTGAAAGCGTCGGTCTCCGGGATCATGACAGGTATTCTGCTGGCTATCGCCCGTATCGCCGGTGAAACGGCACCGCTGCTGTTTACTGCCCTCTCCAACCAGTTCTGGAGTACGGACATGATGCAGCCGATCGCCAACCTGCCGGTGACGATCTTTAAATTTGCGATGAGTCCATTCGCGGAATGGCAGCAGCTGGCCTGGGCCGGGGTGCTGATCATCACCCTTTGCGTACTGTTGCTGAACATTCTGGCGCGCGTCATTTTCGCGAAGAAGAAACACGGTTAATTTTTTACGGCGCGGCAGATCGCGGCGCCGAATGAGGAAATGAGTCAATGAGTATGGTTGATACTGCCCCGGGTAAGATTCAGGTTCGTGATTTGAACTTCTACTACGGCAAATTCCATGCCCTGAAGAATATCAACCTGGATATTGCGAAGAACCAGGTCACGGCATTCATCGGTCCGTCCGGCTGCGGTAAATCCACGCTGCTGCGTACCTTTAACAAAATGTATTCGCTCTATCCGGAGCAGCGCGCTGAAGGTGAAATTATCCTGGATGGCGAAAACATTCTGACCCAGGCCCAGGATATCGCCCTGCTGCGCGCCAAAGTGGGGATGGTGTTCCAGAAACCAACGCCGTTCCCGATGTCCATCTATGACAACATCGCGTTTGGCGTTCGCCTGTTTGAGAAGCTCTCCCGTGCCGATATGGACGAGCGCGTGCAGTGGGCATTGACCAAGGCCGCATTATGGAACGAAACCAAAGATAAGTTGCACCAGAGCGGGTACTCTCTCTCCGGTGGTCAGCAGCAGCGTCTGTGTATTGCGCGTGGTATCGCCATTCGTCCGGAAGTATTGCTGCTGGATGAGCCGTGCTCGGCGCTGGACCCGATCTCAACCGGTCGTATTGAAGAGCTGATCACCGAGCTGAAGCAGGATTACACCGTGGTTATCGTGACCCATAACATGCAGCAGGCTGCACGTTGTTCCGATCACACTGCGTTTATGTACCTGGGTGAGCTGATTGAGTTCAGCGATACGGATGCGCTGTTCACCCGGCCCGCGAAGAAACAAACTGAAGATTATATTACTGGCCGCTACGGTTGATTTGCCTTAGTGCATGTGGAGAAACCATGGACAACCTCAATCTTAATAAACACATTTCCGGCCAGTTCAACGCAGAGCTGGAAAGCATCCGCACGCAGGTAATGACCATGGGTGGCATGGTCGAGCAGCAGCTTTCTGATGCGATTACGGCGATGCACAACCAGGATAGCGAGCTGGCGAAGCGCGTCATTGAAGGCGACAAAAACGTCAACATGATGGAAGTTGCCATCGACGAGGCCTGCGTGCGCATTATCGCGAAACGTCAGCCGACGGCGAGCGACCTGCGTCTGGTAATGGCGATCATCAAAACCATCGCCGAGCTGGAGCGTATTGGTGACGTGGCGGATAAAATCTGCCGCACCGCGCTGGAGAAATTCTCTCAGCAGCACCAGCCGCTGCTGGTGAGTCTGGAATCGCTCGGTCGTCACACCGTGCAGATGCTGCACGACGTGCTGGATGCATTCGCGCGCATGGATCTGGACGAAGCGGTGCGTATCTACCGTGAAGACAAAAAGGTCGACCAGGAGTATGAGGGCATCGTCCGTCAGCTGATGACCTACATGATGGAAGATTCACGTACGATCCCAAGCGTGCTAACTGCCCTGTTCTGCGCGCGCTCTATCGAGCGTATCGGCGACCGCTGCCAGAACATTTGCGAATACATTTTCTACTTCGTGAAAGGTCAGGACTTCCGCCATGTGGGCGGCGACGAACTGGACAAGCTGCTGGCGGGTAAAGATCCGAAAGAGTGATTTTTACCCTCACCCTAACCCTCTCCCACAGGGAGAGGGGACCATTCGGTTTTCTCCCTCTCCCCTGAGGCTGAGGGTTCCCCACAAAATAATGCCAGCACGGACGACCCCCTCTCCCTTGAGGGAGAGGGCTGGGGTGAGGGGGAACATACGGCTCTGGTGGTCATTCCGCTCACTTCACGTTCCTTGCTACTCTGTGAGGACATGACCGGTGAACGTGCCAGGGCGGCTCAATCGCCACCGCCCTGGCGACCCGGGCTCCCGGCGGTAAATCGCCGCTTCGCGGTACCCTCAGCTTATTCCTTCAGGCTATCGGGTCGGGCATGAGCCTGCATCCCTGCAGGCCAAGCCCTCTCGGCGCATCCGTGCGCCTCGCCCCGGCCTTACGGAAACGCTTCGGCGATTTACAGCCGGACCAGGGCATCGCTGAAAGCCTTAACTCGTTCTGAAACAAAGTTACTGCTTCTGCTTATAAATTACTGGGGATTCCTCAGCCCCTGGGGAGAGGGTCGGGGTGAGGGGAAAACTCAGCGAGTAATATCCCATCCGCGCGCCTTCCAGAGTTCCGGCAACTGCGCCAGATCGGTAAAGGTCGTTACTTTTGGATGATCGATCGGCCTGTTGTGCGGATCGGCACAGAAGTAAAACACCTCCATCCCCGCATCAATCCCCGACTGCGCGCCCGCAGACGAGTCATCCACCAGAATACAGTTCTTCACGTTGACGTTCATCGCGTTTGCCGCATGGAACATCAGCGCCGGATCTGGCTTCCAGCGCTGGATATCGTAGCCGCTGAACAGTTTTTCCGGGAAATGGTGCAGCATCTCAAGCTTGCCGAGCGAGTGCTGCATTTTGCTGACCGGGCCGTTGGAGACCACGCAGATCGGCACCGTCATCGCATTCAGCAGCGCGTTTGCACCGGCAATGACCTCCAGCTCAGAATCGAACAGGCGTGCGACCTCGGCGCGGTACACCGGTTCCAGATCCGCTTTTGCCAGACTGACACCGTGTTCTTTGTTAATGATGTCGATAATCTCGTAGAGCTTTACGCCCTTAAAGCGTTTGAACACCTCTTCGAGTTCCAGCGTAATGCCAAATTCCTGGAACATGGTGACATACGCGCGGGAACAAATGACCTCACTGTCGACCAGCGTACCGTCGCAGTCGAAAAATACCGCTTCAATTCCGGACATGCCTTTCCCTTTTAACAAGTTTAACGTTTTCGTACGGCAGTTCGCCGGGACGCAATCGTTGCCGTATAAGCAAAATCAATGAAAAAAGTATCACGTAACCGCCACTATTGTCGCATTTTGGTATAGGATAGCGACGAATTTTCCCTCCTTGTTCGGAAATTGATGATGAGTCAACAACACACTACCCAGACATCTGGTCAGGGTCTGCTTGAGCGCGTGTTTAAACTGCGCGAGCACGGCACAACGGCACGCACCGAAGTGATCGCCGGTTTCACCACCTTCCTGACGATGGTTTATATCGTTTTTGTGAACCCGCAAATTCTGGGCGTCGCTGGCATGGACACCAGCGCCGTCTTTGTAACCACCTGTCTGATTGCGGCGCTTGGCAGCATCCTGATGGGCGTGTTCGCTAACCTGCCGGTTGCGCTGGCACCGGCAATGGGCCTGAATGCGTTCTTCGCGTTCGTGGTGGTTCAGGCGATGGGTCTGCCGTGGCAGGTTGGCATGGGTGCCATCTTCTGGGGCGCTATTGGCCTGCTGCTGCTGACCATTTTCCGCGTGCGTTACTGGATGATTGCGAACATTCCTGTGAGCCTGCGCGTGGGTATCACCAGCGGTATCGGTCTGTTCATCGGCATGATGGGGCTGAAAAACGCCGGTGTGATCGTGGCGAACCCTGAAACGCTGGTGAGCATCGGCAATCTGACCTCTCATAACGTGCTGCTGGGCGTGCTGGGCTTCTTTATCATCGCGATCCTGGCCTCCCGCAACATTCATGCGGCGGTGCTGGTGTCCATCGTGGTGACCACCCTGCTGGGCTGGATGCTGGGTGACGTTCACTATAACGGCATCGTCTCTGCGCCACCGAGCGTCTCTACCGTGATTGGCCATGTTGACCTGGCGGGCTCCCTGAACCTGGGCCTGGCGGGCGTGATCTTCTCCTTCATGCTGGTCAACCTGTTTGACTCCTCCGGTACGCTGATTGGCGTGACCGATAAAGCGGGTCTGGCGGACGAGAAAGGCAAATTCCCGCGCATGAAGCAGGCGCTGTATGTGGATAGTATCTCTTCCGTGGCGGGTTCTTTCATTGGCACCTCGTCTGTTACCGCTTACATTGAATCCTCTTCCGGCGTCTCCGTGGGCGGCCGTACCGGCCTGACGGCGGTGGTGGTAGGTATCCTGTTCCTGCTGGTGATTTTCCTCTCTCCGCTGGCGGGTATGGTTCCACCGTATGCGGCAGCTGGCGCACTGATTTACGTGGGTGTGCTGATGACGTCGAGCCTGGCGCGTGTGAAGTGGGAAGATTTAACCGAAGCGGTGCCGGCCTTTATTACGGCCGTGATGATGCCGTTCAGCTTCTCAATCACCGAAGGTATCGCGCTGGGCTTTATCTCTTACTGCGTAATGAAGATCGGTACCGGCCGCTTCCGCGACCTCACCCCATGCGTGATTGTCGTGGCGCTGCTGTTTGTGCTGAAGATTGTGTTTATCGACGCCAAATAAACAGCAAGCCCTTTTCTTCGAAAAGGGCTTTAGTGTTTGTTCCCTCTCCCAAAGGGAGAGGGCCAGGGTGAGGGCATCAGGCCGCAGTGATCTTACGCCTTCACCCGCTTGATATAATCTCCAAACGCCGTGAGCTGTCCAGAGAGATGGTCACGTGTACTCTGATCCACCACTTCACCCGTTTGCGGGTCGACCTTGTTCTGAATCACACCGCCCATAAATTCCGGTTTGTTCATCACCATCGCATCGAGGAACACCAGGATCTGGCGCAGATGGTACTGGCAGCGCGCGCCGCCAATCGCGCCCATTGAGCTGGTCTGGATCAGTACCGGTTTGCCGGACAGCGGCTGCTCCGGTAAACGAGACAGCCAGTCGATGGCGTTCTTCAGGCCACCCGGAACCGAGTAGTTATACTCCGGCGTGACAATGACCACGCCGTCGGCCTGGCGAATTTGCTCTGCCAGCGCCTCAACGCTCTGCGGGAACCCTTCTTCCTGCTGGACATCTGCATCATAAAGCGGGATATCGCCAATAGATGGCAGGGCGCTAATTTCCATACCTGCCGGGGCCAGCTGCGGCAGCGTGCGGGCAACCATTCCGTTAAAAGAACCTTTGCGCAGGCTTCCCAGTAACGTAACTACTTTCAACGTATCAGACATGATTACTCCTGTTTCATCATGATGACCCTGATTGGATCAGCTATGGGTAAATGCTTTTTCTGCCGGTAAACTGGTTAAACGCATCAGGCGTGCGGCGGGCTCGTTGGCGCGCTCGGGCACATCCGGAAGGCTACTCCATCCCTCTTTGCTGTCAAATTCCCAAATCTTTAGCCGTTCGATGGCAGGGCTGACTGCAACAGACCATATCAACACATCTTCTGCATCGCTGAGCGCCTCTACAAGCGTGGCTTTAGCGGCACGCAGGCGTCCGGAGCCCGGCAACAATTGCAACAGGCTGGCGTCGTCTGAAGCGCATCCGCAGAGCTTGCGAATGCTCTGGCGCAGGGTGATGAGCTGGGCTCGGGCTTCAACAGGATCGTTCTGGTTGCGTACCCACAGCTTTTCATTGCTGGAAAGCGGGTAGTCATCGTGCGGGCTTGCGCCATGAAACCCCCGCGTCGCACGCTGAAGTTCCATATCCAGCCCGCAATCGCCTTCGGTGGTCAGCGCCACGCCAATGATATTCCCCGTATAGGCAATAGAAAAACGGGGGAGTTCCGGGTCGGCAAAGACCGGGCGACCTTCTGGTTGCGTGACGATCTCGGGCAGTTCGCTGGTGCCGTACAGCATAAACAGCAGTTCTGCGAGAAGCGCTCTGGAGGCTAAAAACCGCGTCCTGCGGTGTTCGGGGAGTTTGAGTGCCTCACTGTGACAGGCTGAAGAGAGTCTTGCCGATACGAGACGTCCTTCTGTAAGTATCCCTCTTGCAAAGTGCGTTGCCATTTTTCGCTCCTTGATAATGGTCGTAATCGGTTAAACGGTTACATGATTATCGCTTAACTTGACTCCTGTTTTAATCAGTAAATAGGAGTAAAAGAAGCCTGAGGGCCGAACTTTACATTTTCTTAGGCAAAAATTGGATCGCTGCCACCGTACAACGCCTTGATGGTTTCCCGCAGCCAGAGAATTTTCGGATTATGGCTGTTCCGTTTATGCCAGATTAGCGTGAAGGGAACGGTCAGCTTTTCAGCCTGCGCTTCGTCAATGGGAATAGGAAGCGCGATCAGCTTCCGCTGGTGGAGTTCATTGTAGTGGCGACAGTAATGGGGAGCCGTGGCGATATAGTTATGGCCGGGCTGTGCCGCCATAAACATCGACTGCTCAAAGCCCGGCAAACACATGGCAATGTTTCTCTCCCGCCCCATCTCTTTTAGCACCTCATCCAGCGCCCAGGTGTCGCTCCGTTCCCAGAAGATACTGATATGGGGATAGCGCAGGAAGGTCTCCAGATTCCACTCCTCCTGCAGAGCGGGGTGGTCCTCACGCAAATAGACGTATGGACGGTCGCTAAACAGGATTTCGTAGTCGATAAACCAAGGCATCAGCTTCAGCAGTTCACGCGAGCGCGGGTGGGTTTCGCGACCGGTGAAGCCAACGTCCACTTCCCCGCGCGTAATGGCGTCCAGCGAGTCGTAATCCCAGTGACGCATCTTCACCGTCGCCTGCGGATAACGCTGGTTCACCTGCTCAAGCAGGGCGTTAAAGCGGATGAGCATCAGCGGCGTTTCGGCGGCCAGCACAAACGTCAGCCCGCCAGGCGAATCATGGTGAGATTTATCGAGGATCTGGTTGCCAATCTGCATCCAGTCGGCCAAATCCTGCTCCAGGCTGACCGTCAGCGGCGTAGGCAGCAGCCCTAACGGCGTTTTGACAAACAGCGGGTCGTCAAACCAGTCGCGCAGCCTGGCCAGCGATTTACTCACCGCCGACGGCGTCACGTTCATCCGCTTTGCGGCTTTGGTGACGCTGCGCTCCTGCAGCAAAAGCTGCAGGCAAAGCAACAGGTTAAGATCGAGACTGCTGATGGGCTTCTTCATAGTGTGCCGCGGGCCGGATGACCATAAGTAAGGTGATGCAGACCATGCTACAGGCAATCAGTATCCCGATCAGCATATTGAGCGCGTTAAGTCCGATGACTGCCGCCAGCCATATCCACAGAGACGAACCGCAGACCTGCGCGATCCCCAGGACCGAGCTTGCCACGCCTGCCCGCAGCGAGAACGGGCCGAGCGCCTGACTCATCGCCACGCCAAAGCCAACCGAGAACCCGGCACAGATGAGCGTAATGCCCACCAGCATCAGCGCATGCGAGCTGGTGGTTGCCAGGATCGCGCCTGCGGCAAGGAATAAAACCTGTGAGGTCAGCATCAGCGTGCGCTGGCGGAAGAGATTCAGCGCGAAGGGGGTAGAAAATGAGACGGCCATACTGACCATAGCGGTTAATGCCATTACCGTGGAATACTCACCGCGATCGAAACCCATGGTCTCCATCAGCAACACCGGGGAAACGTTTACATACGTCAGGATCACCGCCACGCTTAACGTGGTTACGGCCAGACGGCTGAGGAAAAAGCGGTTGAGAAGTTTCTCTGCCGGATGAATGGTCGCGGTATGGCCGGTGTTCTGCGAGCCCGGGTGGGTCTCTTTCAGTACGGCGATCGACAGCACAAAGACCAGGGCGCCCATTGCAGCCATGGTCCAGAACAGGCTCTGCCACGGGAATTTCAGCATGATCAGATAGCCTACAACCGGTGCCAGCACCGGAATGATGCAGGTTATCCCGTTCAGCATGGAGAGCACTTTAGCACGGCGCTGGGCGCTTAAGGTGTCGCGCAAAATGGCAAACGCCACCACGTAGCAGCAGCCGGCTCCAATGCCCTGGATGAACCGTCCTGCCAGGAACACGGTGCTGTTCTGCGCCTGTGAGCAGAGAAGAGAGGCCAGGGCAAAGATGATGGCACCGGTTATCGCGACGGGCTGACGGCCTGCCTTATCCGCAATTTTCCCGGCAAAGACCATCGATGACGCCATCCCCGCGAGGTAGGCCGAAAACGCGATGTGCAGCTGCGCTTCGCTGGCGCCCAGATCGCGTGCGATGTGCGGTAATCCCACCAGATACATATCAATGCCGGACGGATAAAGAAGAACTAATGCGAAACTACAAAACAGAAAACGCGCCATAAACCCCCCATAGATGCAGGCATGCAGGATAGGAGGTGAAAAGGGATTAGGCGAGTTGCCATTTGGACAATGGTGATTTCCTGAGAGGAAATCACCATTGATTAGCGGGAACTATTTACCGATACAGAAGCTTGAGAAAATCCTTCCCAGCAGATCGTCCGACGTAAACTCCCCGGTGATCTCGCTCAGATTCTGCTGCGCCAGACGCAGCTCTTCCGCCAGCAGCTCGCCCGCCCACGCGCCGATCAGCTGCGCTTTCCCCTGAACAAGGTGGTTCGCCGCCTCTTCCAGCGCCTGCAGGTGACGACGACGCGCCAGGAAGCCGCCTTCCATACTGGTATCAAAGCCCATGCTCTGCTTGAGATGGTTGCGCAGATCGTCCACGCCTTCACCCGTACGCGCCGACAGGCGAATCAGTGAGTGACCATTCACATCGCTGATACCCAGCGTTTCGCCGGTAACATCTGCTTTGTTACGCACCACGGTGATCGGCAGTTTGGCCGGCAGACGGGCGATAAAGTCCGGCCAGATCTCCGCCGGGTCAACGGCGTCGGTCGTGGTGCCGTCGACCATAAACAGTACGCGGTCGGCCTGCTCGATCTCCTGCCAGGCGCGTTCGATACCGATGCGTTCCACTTCATCGCTGGCATCGCGCAGGCCCGCGGTATCAATGATATGCAGCGGCATCCCGTCGATGTGGATATGCTCGCGCAGCACGTCGCGGGTGGTGCCGGCAATGTCGGTGACGATCGCCGCTTCACGGCCCGCCAGGGCGTTCAGCAGGCTCGATTTCCCGGCGTTAGGGCGACCGGCAATGACCACCTTCATCCCTTCACGCAGCAGGCTGCCCTGGCGCGCTTCGGCACGCACGGCGTCGAGATCGTTCATCACCTGGTTGAGCTGGGCTTCGATTTTACCGTCAGAGAGGAAGTCGATTTCCTCGTCCGGGAAATCGATAGCCGCCTCCACGTAGATCCTGAGGTGAGTAAGTGCTTCCACAAGATGATTTACGCGTGCGGAGAATGCCCCCTGCAGCGAGTTAAGCGCGGAGCGTGCCGCCTGTTCGGAACTGGCGTCGATCAGGTCTGCAATCGCTTCTGCTTGCGCCAGGTCGAGCTTGTCGTTGAGGAAAGCACGTTCGGAGAACTCGCCCGGCTTCGCAATGCGCAGGCCAGGCAGGGTCAGAATACGTTTTAACAGCAGGTCGAGGATAACCGGGCCGCCGTGGCCCTGCAGCTCCAGCACGTCTTCGCCGGTGAAGGAGTTCGGGCCGGGGAACCACAGCGCAATGCCCTGGTCCAGCGGCGTGCCGTCCGCATCTTTAAACGGCAGGTAATCAGCGTAGCGCGGCTTTGGCAGTTTACCCAGCACCGCTTCGGCCACCTCGCGCGCCTTCAGGCCGGAGATACGCAGAATGCCTACACCACCGCGTCCCGGTGGGGTTGCCTGGGCGACGATAGTGTCGTTATGGCTCATGGTTGGTCTCGTTCAATACAAATAAAAAAGGCGGTCAATCGACCGCCCTTATTTTAGCGTTAACTTACCGAATCAGGACTTTTTCTTTTCGCGGCTATGCAGGCCACGTTTTTCCAGACCACGGTAAATCAGCTGCTGCTGGATGATGGTCACCAGGTTGCTGACGATATAGTACAGCACCAGACCTGACGGGAACCACAGGAAGAACACGGTGAAGATGACCGGCATAAAGGTCATGATCTTCTGCTGCATCGGGTCGGTCACGGTGGTCGGCGACATCTTCTGGATGAAGAACATCGTCACGCCCATCAGGATCGGCAGGATGTAGTACGGGTCCTGTGCGGACAGGTCATGGATCCACAGGGCGAACGGCGCGTGGCGCAGCTCAACGGAACCCATCAGCATGTAGTACAGCGCAAGGAAGATTGGCATCTGAATCAGCAGCGGGAAGCAACCACCCAACGGGTTCACTTTTTCTGCTTTATACAGGGCCATCATTTCCTGGCTCTGACGCTGTTTGTCATCGCCCAGACGCTCACGCATCGCCTGAATCTTCGGCTGCAGCATGCGCATCTTCGCCATGGAGGTGTACTGCGCTTTGGTCAGCGGGTACATGATGCCACGAACGATGAAGGTGATGACGATGATGGAGAAGCCCCAGTTACCCAGGAAGCTGTGGATGAACTTCAGCAGCTTAAACAGCGGCTGAGAGATGAACCACAACCAGCCGTAATCCACGGTCAGATCCAGGTGCGGCGCGACGGCTGCCATTTTGTCCTGGATTTCCGGGCCGACCCACAGGGTGCTTGCCAGCTTACCGGTTTGACCCGGCTGAACCAGAACCGGCTGTGATTTATAGCCGATGGCTGCAATACCGTTGCCCAGGTTCGCGGTGTAGAAGTTATTGGTACCGTCGTTATTTGGGATCCATGCCGTTGCGAAATACTGTTGCAGCATTGCTACCCAACCGCCTTTGGAGCTGACGTTCAGGTTTTCGTTATCGGCAATGGTGTCGAATTTGTATTTCTCGTACTTCGCGTCAGGCGTGGAGTACGCCGCGCCACGGAAGGTATGCAGCGCAAAGTTGCTGCTTCCGGTGTCACGGTGAGAAGGCAGATTGATGGACTGCTTCAGCTGACCGAAGGTAGACAGTTCCAGCGGTTTCGCACCGGCGTTCTGTACGCTGTAGCCCACGTTCACCGCATACTCACCGCGTTTCAGAGTGAAGGTTTTGGTGAAGGTGTTGCCTGCCGCGTCGGTGTAGGTCATCGGGATAACGAGTTCGTTCTGGCCGTCAGCCAGCACAAAGGTGTCGTTGTCGACGTTATACAGTGGACGCGCGCCGTTAGCCGGGTTATCCGGGCCATCACGACCGGTCAGGCCGCTCTGCGCCTGATACAGGAACTCCGGTGTGGTTTCCAGTAACTGGAACGGTTCGTTAGACTTCAGCTCTTTCGGGTAGGTCAACAGCAGCGCCTGCTCAACATCACCACCACGGGTGTTGATAGTCAGCTCAAGCACATCGGTCTTAACCGTAATCTGTTTCCCCTGGCCACTGGCCGGTACGCCCTGGTCGGCGGCGCTACCCGCTGCGGTGGTCGTAGTCTGCGTGGTCTGCTGCTGGGGTTGAGGATTTTTATCCTGCTCCCATGCCTGCCAGATCATGAAAGACACGAACAACAAAGCGATGATAAGAAGATTGCGTTGCGAATCCATCGTTAGTGTTCTCTGGTATCAAAAGGTCCTGGGGGGACGGGGTCGTCTCCACCGGGGTGTAAAGGGTGGCATTTTAATACGCGTTTCACCGTCAACCAACTGCCTTTTATCACTCCAAACCTGCGCAATGCCTCAATTCCGTAGCTTGAGCATGTTGGTGTGAAACGGCAGTGCGGCCCGAGTAGCGGACTAATCAGGCGTTGATAGACCCGAATGAGGGCTATCAGGACCCGTGAGCCAGGCGACAGTGGCGGCGCCATAATTTTTCCAACGCTTCCGAGAGAGCACGGTTATCGAGGTCGGCAACCCCCTTTTTAGCCACCACCACGAAATCCATAGAAGGCAGTTCGTGCTGACGTAAACGGAAGCTTTCACGCGTCAGACGTTTAATCCGGTTGCGTTCATGCGCACGCTTAACGTTTTTCTTAGCGACTGTGAGACCGATGCGGGGATGCCCCAGCGAATTTTGGCGGCCGAGGATGGTGATTTGCGGCGTGCCAGCCCGTTGTGGCTGCTGGAAGACGAAAGTGAAATGAGTGGGAGTTAACAAACGTAACTCCCTGGGAAATGCTAGCTTAACCACTCAGGGGTTAGCTTTATTACTTGGAAACGGTCAGACGAGCGCGGCCTTTAGCACGACGACGTGCCAGAACCTGACGACCATTTTTAGTAGCCATACGAGCACGGAAGCCGTGAGAACGGTTGCGCTTCAGTACAGACGGTTGAAAAGTGCGTTTCATGGCGATTTCTACCTAAACTTGAAAAAATTCATGACTTTTGCGGATGCCCGACCGAGTTTCGAATGACGGACGCCGAAGCCGTGGGTGATTAAAGAGGCCGGATTGTAATAATTGTACACTCCGGAGTCAATTCTCTTTCCTTATTTCCCGCGTATTTCCGCACGATTTCGCGTGGAAAATGAGCAACGGACGACGCAGGAAGATGAGCATCACGCGCCGGGTCGAGGATTATACGGCCTCGCCAACAAAGCGCAAGGATCGTCCCGGATCTTCGTTAGATCATTTAAGCAATAAATTGTCGTTGCTCATTAAATTTTCCAATATGCGGGCTAAATCGCGGGGCACTCGCGCCAGGATCGTTTACACTTACCCGGTTTCGGATCTTCCTGTGGATAAATCGGGAAGAATCTGTGAGAAACAGAAGATCTCTGGCTCAGTTTACGCTATGATCCGCGGTCCCGATCGGGATCCCAGGATCCTGGTCAGGATAAATTGCAGATAGCAATTCGCACGTCCCCCTTTACACAGGGTCATGTCGATGTGCGCCAACAATCATGAATATTCAATAGTTTTCTTTTATTGTTCGAGTGGAGTCCGCCGTGTCACTTTCGCTTTGGCAGCAGTGTCTTGCCCGATTGCAGGATGAGTTACCAGCCACAGAATTCAGTATGTGGATCCGCCCGTTGCAGGCGGAGCTGAGCGATAACACGCTGGCTTTGTATGCGCCAAACCGCTTTGTGCTCGATTGGGTAAGGGACAAATACCTTAATAACATCAATGGACTGCTGAACGATTTCTGCGGGTCAGATGTCCCACAGCTGCGTTTTGAAGTGGGCACAAAGCCGGTCACCCAAACCGTTCGTGAAACCGTAAATGTAGCCGCGCCTGCTCAGGCTGTTCCGGCTCCGGCACCTCGCGTCGCACCCGCTCGTCAGGGCTGGGATAACGTCCCTGCCCCCGCAGAGCCAACCTACCGCTCTAACGTTAACGTGAAACACACGTTCGATAACTTCGTTGAAGGTAAGTCGAACCAGCTGGCGCGCGCGGCGGCCCGTCAGGTTGCGGATAACCCCGGCGGTGCCTACAACCCGCTGTTCCTCTATGGCGGCACGGGGCTCGGTAAAACCCACCTGCTGCATGCGGTAGGTAACGGCATTATGGCGCGCAAGCCTAACGCGAAAGTGGTGTATATGCACTCCGAGCGCTTCGTTCAGGACATGGTAAAAGCCCTGCAAAACAATGCGATCGAAGAGTTTAAACGCTACTACCGTTCCGTTGATGCGCTGCTGATCGATGACATCCAGTTCTTTGCCAATAAAGAACGATCGCAGGAAGAATTTTTCCACACCTTCAATGCCCTGCTGGAAGGTAATCAGCAGATCATTTTGACCTCGGATCGTTATCCAAAAGAGATCAACGGCGTTGAAGATCGTCTGAAATCCCGCTTCGGCTGGGGCCTGACCGTGGCGATCGAGCCACCGGAGCTGGAAACCCGCGTTGCGATCCTGATGAAGAAAGCCGATGAGAACGACATTCGCCTGCCGGGGGAAGTGGCGTTCTTCATTGCCAAGCGTCTGCGCTCCAACGTGCGTGAGCTGGAAGGGGCGCTGAACCGCGTTATCGCCAATGCCAACTTTACCGGTCGTGCGATCACCATCGATTTTGTGCGTGAAGCGCTGCGTGATTTGCTGGCATTGCAGGAAAAACTGGTCACTATCGACAATATTCAAAAGACGGTGGCCGAGTACTACAAGATCAAAGTGGCAGATTTACTGTCTAAACGTCGTTCCCGCTCGGTGGCGCGTCCGCGTCAGATGGCGATGGCGCTGGCAAAGGAGTTAACCAACCACAGTCTGCCGGAAATCGGCGATGCGTTTGGTGGCCGTGACCATACGACCGTGCTGCACGCTTGTCGCAAGATTGAGCAGTTACGCGAAGAAAGCCACGACATAAAAGAAGATTTTTCCAATCTAATCAGAACATTATCATCGTGACGCTATGAAATTTACCGTTGAACGTGAACATTTATTAAAACCGCTGCAACAGGTGAGTGGCCCATTAGGCGGCCGCCCAACGCTGCCTATTCTCGGAAACCTGCTGCTTCAGGTCGCGGACGGTACGCTGTCGCTGACCGGTACAGATCTGGAAATGGAAATGATCGCGCGCGTTACGCTGACGCAGCCGCACGACGCGGGCGCGACCACGGTTCCGGCACGTAAATTCTTTGATATCTGCCGCGGGCTGCCGGAAGGCGCTGAAATCGCCGTGCAGCTGGAAGGCGACCGCATGCTGGTGCGCTCTGGCCGCAGCCGTTTCTCGCTCTCCACGCTGCCAGCTGCGGACTTCCCGAACCTGGACGACTGGCAGAGTGAAGTAGAATTCACCCTGCCGCAGGCGACGATGAAGCGTCTGATTGAAGCCACGCAGTTCTCCATGGCGCATCAGGACGTTCGTTATTACTTAAACGGCATGCTGTTCGAAACCGAAGGTGAAGAGCTGCGTACCGTGGCTACCGACGGTCACCGTCTGGCGGTCTGTTCTATGCCTATTGGCGACTCACTGCCAAACCATTCGGTGATCGTGCCGCGTAAAGGGGTGATTGAGCTGATGCGTATGCTCGACGGTGGCGACACGCCGCTGCGCGTGCAGATTGGCAGCAACAACATCCGCGCGCACGTGGGTGATTTTGTCTTCACATCGAAGCTCGTTGACGGCCGTTTCCCGGATTATCGCCGCGTGTTGCCGAAGAACCCGGACAAAACGCTGGAAGCGGGCTGCGATAGCCTCAAGCAGGCGTTTGCCCGTGCCGCGATCCTCTCTAACGAGAAATTCCGCGGCGTGCGCCTTTACGTGAGTGAAAACCAGATCAAAATCACCGCTAACAACCCGGAGCAGGAAGAGGCAGAAGAGATTCTGGACGTCACCTACGCCGGGGCTGAGATGGAAATCGGCTTTAACGTCAGCTACGTGCTGGATGTGCTCAATGCACTGAAATGCGAGAACGTGCGCATCCTGCTGACCGACTCCGTTTCGAGCGTACAGATTGAAGATGCCGCATCACAGTCGGCTGCTTATGTTGTCATGCCAATGAGACTGTAATGTCGCTCACCCGTCTGTTGATCCGTGACTTTCGCAATATCGAAAGCGCGGATCTCGCTTTATCCCCCGGCTTTAACTTCCTGGTTGGCGCGAACGGCAGCGGCAAAACCAGCGTGCTGGAAGCCATCTATACGCTCGGCCACGGTCGGGCGTTTCGCAGTTTGCAGATTGGTCGCGTCATTCGCCACGAGCAGGAATCCTTTGTTCTGCACGGACGTTTGCAGGGCGCAGAGCGGGAAACCTCCATCGGCCTGACCAAAGACAAGCAGGGCGACAGCAAGGTGCGCATCGACGGCACCGACGGCCATAAAGTGGCGGAGCTGGCGCTGCTGATGCCGATGCAGCTGATTACGCCGGAGGGGTTTACTTTACTCAACGGCGGCCCCAAATACAGAAGAGCGTTCCTCGACTGGGGATGCTTTCACAACGAAGCCGGTTTCTTTAACGCCTGGAGCAACCTGAAGCGTCTGCTCAAGCAGCGTAACGCCGCGTTGCGCCAGGTTACCCGTTACGCCCAGCTGCGTCCGTGGGACATGGAGTTAATCCCTCTCGCGGAACAAATCAGCAACTGGCGTGCCGAATACAGCGCGGGTATCGCCGAAGACATGGCCGACACCTGCAAACAGTTTTTACCCGAGTTCTCTCTCACCTTCTCCTTCCAGCGCGGCTGGGAGAAAGAGACGGATTATGCCGAGGTGTTAGAGAGAAGCTTTGAGCGCGACCGCATGTTGACCTACACCGCGCACGGCCCGCACAAGGCGGATTTTCGCATTCGTGCCGACGGTGCACCGGTGGAAGATACGCTGTCGCGCGGGCAGCTCAAGCTCCTGATGTGCGCGCTGCGCCTGGCGCAGGGGGAGTTCCTCACCCGCGAGAGCGGGCGGCGCTGCCTGTACCTGATAGATGATTTTGCCTCGGAACTTGACGACGCGCGGCGCGGGCTGCTTGCCAGCCGCTTAAAAGCCACGCAGTCGCAGGTTTTCGTCAGCGCCATAAGCGCTGAACACGTTATGGACATGTCGGACGAAAATTCGAAGATGTTTACCGTGGAAAAGGGTAAAATAACGGATTAACCCAAGTTGAAATGAGCGAGAAACGTTGATGTCGAATTCTTATGACTCCTCCAGTATCAAAGTCCTGAAAGGGCTGGATGCGGTGCGTAAGCGCCCGGGTATGTATATCGGCGACACGGATGACGGCACCGGTCTGCACCACATGGTATTCGAGGTGGTAGATAACGCTATCGACGAAGCGCTCGCGGGTCACTGTAAAGACATCGTGGTCACCATCCATGCGGACAACTCCGTCTCCGTCACCGATGATGGCCGTGGCATCCCAACCGGTATTCACCCGGAAGAGGGCGTATCCGCTGCGGAAGTGATCATGACCGTTCTGCACGCAGGCGGTAAGTTCGACGATAACTCCTATAAAGTTTCCGGCGGCCTGCACGGTGTAGGCGTTTCCGTAGTTAACGCCCTGTCGCAGAAGCTGGAGCTGGTCATCCAGCGCGAAGGCAAAATTCACCGTCAGATTTACCAGCACGGCGTGCCTGAAGCCCCGCTGGCCGTTACCGGCGATACCGACAAAACCGGTACCATGGTGCGTTTCTGGCCGAGCCTCGAAACCTTCACTAACGTCACCGAATTCGAGTACGACATCCTGGCGAAACGCCTGCGTGAACTGTCGTTCCTGAACTCCGGCGTATCGATTCGCCTGCGCGACAAGCGTGACAACAAAGAAGACCACTTCCACTACGAAGGCGGTATCAAGGCGTTCGTTGAGTATCTGAACAAGAACAAAACGCCAATTCACCCGAATATCTTCTACTTCTCCACCGAAAAAGACGGTATCGGCGTGGAAGTGGCGCTGCAGTGGAACGATGGTTTCCAGGAAAACATCTACTGCTTCACCAACAACATTCCACAGCGCGACGGCGGTACTCACCTTGCGGGCTTCCGCGCGGCGATGACCCGTACCCTGAACGCCTACATGGACAAAGAAGGCTACAGCAAAAAAGCTAAAGTCAGCGCCACCGGTGACGACGCCCGTGAAGGCCTGATTGCCGTTGTTTCCGTTAAGGTGCCGGATCCGAAGTTCTCCTCACAGACCAAAGACAAGCTGGTCTCTTCCGAGGTGAAATCAGCGGTTGAGCAGCAGATGAACGAACTGCTGAGCGAGTACCTGCTGGAAAACCCGAACGACGCAAAAATCGTTGTGGGCAAAATTATCGATGCGGCGCGTGCCCGTGAAGCGGCGCGTAAAGCCCGTGAGATGACCCGTCGTAAAGGCGCGCTGGACTTAGCGGGCCTGCCGGGCAAGCTGGCTGACTGTCAGGAACGCGACCCGGCGCTGTCCGAACTGTACCTTGTGGAAGGGGACTCCGCGGGCGGTTCTGCGAAGCAGGGCCGTAACCGTAAAAACCAGGCGATTCTGCCGCTGAAGGGTAAAATCCTCAACGTTGAGAAAGCGCGCTTCGACAAGATGCTCTCTTCCCAGGAAGTGGCGACGCTCATCACCGCGCTGGGCTGCGGCATTGGCCGCGATGAGTACAACCCGGACAAGCTTCGCTATCACAGCATCATCATCATGACCGATGCGGACGTCGACGGCTCGCACATCCGTACGCTGCTGTTGACCTTCTTCTATCGTCAGATGCCTGAAATCGTTGAGCGTGGCCACGTCTACATTGCACAGCCGCCTCTGTACAAGGTGAAGAAAGGCAAGCAGGAACAGTACATTAAAGATGACGATGCGATGGATCAGTACCAAATCGCGATCGCCCTTGACGGTGCAACCCTGCACGCGAACTCCAGCGCTCCGGCACTGGCAGGCGAGCCGCTGGAGCGTCTGGTCTCCGAGTTCAACGCCACGCAGAAAATGATTGGCCGTATGGAGCGCCGTTATCCAAAAGCGCTGCTGAAGGAGCTGGTCTATCAGCCGACCCTGACCGAAGCCGATCTGAGCAACGAGCAGACCGTGACGCGCTGGGTGAACGCTCTGGTGAGCGAGCTGAACGAGAAAGAACAGCACGGCAGCCAGTGGAAGTTCGACGTTCAGCAGAATGCGGCACAGCAGTTTGAGCCTATCGTTCGCGTCCGTACCCATGGCGTCGACACCGACTATCCGCTGGAGCACGAATTTGTGACCGGTCCGGAATACCGTCGTATCTGCACCCTCGGCGAGAAGCTGCGCGGCCTGATCGAAGACGATGCGTTCATCGAACGTGGCGAGCGTCGTCAGCCGGTAGCCAGCTTCGAGCAGGCGCTGGAATGGCTGGTGAAAGAGTCCCGTCGCGGTCTGTCTATCCAGCGTTATAAAGGTCTGGGCGAAATGAACCCGGATCAGCTGTGGGAAACCACCATGGATCCGGAAAGCCGTCGCATGCTGCGCGTCACCGTGAAAGACGCGATTGCTGCGGACCAGCTGTTCACCACTCTGATGGGTGACGCGGTTGAACCGCGTCGTGCCTTCATCGAAGAGAACGCGCTGAAAGCGGCGAATATCGATATCTAATGCCGTTACACTGCGATAAAAGCCGCGCTTCAGCGCGGCTTTTTTATGGGCGCAGGAAGGGCCAGCGACATCACAGCCGGTAAACGGCTCGCCAGCGTGTCTACAGCAATTCTAACCCTCAGCGGCAGATGAGGTGTCAGCTGCCAGACGGCATGAACGTTGAAGTGAACATCCGGCGCCTGCTTCAGGAGCGGGACGAGTTTTCCCTGATGAATTTCTTTGATGACCATCCAGCAGGGCAACCAGGCAATGCCGTGCCCGGCCAGCGCAGCGTCGCAAATAGCCTGCAAATCATCCATGTTTAGCGACGAACGGGGAGTAAAGGTGCGAGACGTTCCTTCGTCATCCATCAACTGCCAGGGCAACACTCTGCCCGCGCGCAGATAGTTAATGGCAGTATGCTGGGGTAAATCATCAACGCGTTGTGGCTGGCCTTTCTTCTGCAGGTAATCCGGCGCGGCGCACAGCACCATGCGGTGTTCTCCAAGCTTTCTGGCCACCAGCACGCTGCTGTCCTGCAGCGTGCCGTTACGTACCGCCATATCAAACCCTTCCTCGACCAGATCCACCACGCGGTCGCTGAATGACATTTCCAGTTCAAGCCCGGGGTGTTCCTGCGCCAGCGCGATCAGCAGCGGGGCGACGCACTGACGGCCAAACAGTACCGGCATGGCAACGCGCAGGCGGCCACTGACCTGCTGTTTCCCTGTTTCAAGTAGCGATTCCGCGCCACGGATTTCCTCCAGCGCGCGCAGGCAGCGTTCATAAAAAAGGGCGCCGTTATCGGTCAGCCTCTGGCTGCGGGTGGTGCGGTGAAAAAGACGAACTCCCAACCGCTGTTCGAGGCGAGCGATGCTTTTTCCTACCGCCGAGCGTGACAAATGCAGACGAATGGCGGCCTGCGCAAAACTACCCGCCTCAACGGCGGCCACAAAAACAGGAATATCCTTCAGCGTATCGGACATAGATTGTCTCTATTCTGGCGTCAATAAAGGGAAAACTTATCGCCACTGGAGAATATTAGTCAACGGTAGACTGTCATTACTGAAGCTTATCTGATGGCAGGAGAAAAAAATGACAGAGACAATGCAGCGCTGGTCCATGGACGCCCTCGGGCGCGAGAATATTAAACTCGTTCATGAACCGGTTCCCCAGCCAGGCCCGGGTGAAGTGCGCGTTCGGGTAAATGCCGTTGCGCTCAACTACCGCGATAAAATGGTCATTGAAGGCACGATGCCGATCCCGCTTTCCTTCCCGTTCACCCCGGCGTCTGACATGGCGGGCGTGGTGGACAGCGTGGGTGAAGGCGTTACGCGTTTCAAACCCGGCGCTCGCGTTATTTCAACCTTCTTCCCGGAGTGGATCGACGGCAAGCCGCAGGCAGACGCGCGCAACTTGCCCTACAAAACGTCCGGCGGCTATTTCCAGGGAATGCTCGCCGAGTATGTGATTGTGAATGAAAACGCGCTGGTGGCTTCCCCGGAAACCCTGGATGACGCAGAGGCCAGCACGTTACCCTGCGCAGGGCTTACCGCCTGGTTCGCACTGGTGGAGCGGGGTCAGCTCCGCGCCGGGCAATCGGTACTGGTACAGGGGACGGGCGGTGTGGCGATTTTCGCCCTGCAAATTGCAAAAGCGCACGGCGCAGAGGTCATTGTCACGTCCGGGAGCGATGAAAAGCTGGCGCTCGCCAAAAAACTGGGCGCCAGACAGGGCGTCAACCGCCTGAAAAGTGACTGGGCTGAAGAGGCATTGGCGCTGACTCAGGATCGCGGCATCGACCATATTATCGAAACCGTAGGTGGGGAGAACCTGAAGCATTCCCTGCGCGCCGTTGCCGTTCACGGGCGTATCTCCGTCATTGGCGTGCTGGCCGGGACTGACATTTCGCTGTCTGCTGGCGAGCTGCTGCTTAAATCCCCCGTCATTCAGGGGATTGGCGTGGGGCACCGTCGGGCGCTGGAAGATTTTGTCCGCGCTGTTGACGTCACGGGACTGAAGCCGGTGATTGAGCATCGCTACCGTTTTAACGAGCTTGAACAGGCCCTTGAACATCTGGATCGCGGCGCATTCGGTAAAATCGTTCTCACCCGCGAGTAAGTCGTCGTTCCCCGGGATTTGCGTAAAAGGGGTGTTTCTGTTGCGCAATGTAGCTCTATTTTTGTGTGCTTAATCGCGTTAGCATGAGGCAGCACTCATTTATCCCGGGGAACTCATGGCTATCAAACTTATTGCAATCGATATGGACGGCACGCTGCTGCTGCCAGACCACACTATCTCTCCAGCCGTTAAAAATGCGATCGCCGCCGCACGCGCAAAGGGTGTGAATGTGGTTCTGACCACGGGGCGTCCGTATGCGGGCGTTCACAGCTACCTGAAAGAGCTGCACATGAATCAGCCGGGTGATTACTGCATCACTTATAACGGCGCGCTGGTGCAGAAAGCCGCAGATGGCAGTACGGTTGCGCAAACCGCGCTGAACTATGACGACTACCTGTTCCTGGAAAAACTGTCCCGCGAAGTGGGGTCCCACTTCCACGCGCTCGATCGCAATACGCTTTATACCGCTAACCGCGATATCAGCTACTACACGGTACATGAATCCTACGTTGCGACCATTCCGCTGGTGTTCTGTGAAGCCGAGAAAATGGACCCGGCGACGCAGTTCCTGAAGGTGATGATGATCGACGAGCCGGAGATCCTGGATAAAGCCATCGCGCGCATTCCCGCCGAGGTAAAAGAGAAGTACACCGTGCTGAAAAGTGCGCCGTATTTCCTCGAAATCCTCGATAAACGCGTCAATAAGGGTACCGGTGTGAAATCGCTCGCTGATACGCTGGGCATCAAACCTGAAGAGATCATGGCGCTCGGCGACCAGGAGAACGACATCGCGATGATTGAATTCGCGGGTGTGGGCGTGGCGATGGATAACGCCATTCCGTCGGTGAAAGAAGTGGCTAATTTCGTCACCAAATCCAACCTGGAAGACGGCGTTGCCTACGCGATCGAGAAGTTTGTGCTGCAGTAACGCTTATTTTCAATCATCAGCCTCGGTTATCAACCGGGGCTTTTTTTTGCGCTGAATTTATCCAATTGTTCTTTTTGTGATCCGGATTGTAGTACAACATTAATTTATTGTACTACATTGTCACCACAGCAAAGACGAACTCTCTCACGTTTGTACTGCAAAAGTGAGGTGAAATTCAGCGGTCGCGGTAAAGTAGTGATGGACATACAGAGCACAAGGACTCTCCATGACACTCAATAAAACCGATCGCATTGTTATCACGCTGGGTACCCAGATTGTGGGCGGTAAATACGTTCCCGGTTCGCCGCTCCCCGCAGAGGCTGAACTGTGCGAGGAGTTTGAAACCTCGCGCAACATCATCCGGGAAGTGTTCCGCTCGCTGATGGCGAAGCGGCTGATTGAAATGAAGCGCTATCGCGGCGCGTTTGTTGCCCCGCGCAACCAGTGGAACTACCTCGATACCGACGTGCTGCAGTGGGTGCTGGAAAACGACTACGACCCGCGGCTTATCGGCGCGATGAGTGAAGTTCGAAACCTGGTGGAGCCGGCAATTGCGCGCTGGGCGGCGGAACGCGCGACCTCCGGTGATTTGGCCCAGATTGAATCGGCTTTAAACGACATGATCGCCAATAACCAGAACCGGGAGGCGTTCAACGAGGCGGACATTCGCTATCACGAAGCGGTGCTGCAGTCGGTGCATAACCCGGTATTACAGCAGCTTAGCGTGGCGATCAGCTCGCTACAGCGAGCGGTATTTGAACGTACCTGGATGGGTGATGAGGCCAACATGCCAAAAACGCTCCAGGAACATAAAGTGCTGTTCGATGCGATACGGCATCAGGACGGCGATGCGGCAGAGCAGGCGGCGCTTACCATGATTGCCAGCTCGACACGAAGGCTGAAGGAAATCACATGACATCTCGCTACATCGCAATTGACTGGGGATCGACCAATCTGCGCGCCTGGCTATACCAGGGCGAGCAGTGCCTGGAGAGCAGGCAATCAGAAGCAGGCGTGACGCGCCTGAACGGTAAATCCCCCGAGGCGGTGTTAGCTGAGGTCACACAAAACTGGCACGACAGCGCCACGTCGGTGGTAATGGCGGGAATGGTGGGCAGTAACGTAGGCTGGAAAATTGCACCTTATCTGCCGGTTCCCGCCCGTTTCTCCGCTATTGGTGAGCAGTTAACGTCCGTTGGCGACAATATCTGGATTATTCCCGGTTTGAGCGTCTCTCGCGACGATAACCGCAACGTGATGCGCGGCGAAGAGACGCAGCTGCTTGGCGCGCGCGCGCTCTCTCCTTCTTCTGTCTACGTCATGCCCGGCACGCACTGTAAGTGGGTCCAGGCTGACACTGAGCAAATCCACGATTTTCGCACCGTAATGACCGGCGAGCTGCACCATTTGCTGCTCAACCATTCGCTGGTCGGGGCCGGTTTACCTGAGCAGGAATCCTCGTCAGAGGCGTTTGCCGCCGGGCTTGAACGTGGGATCGCCTCCCCTGACGTTTTGCCGCAGCTTTTTGAGGTTCGCGCCTCGCACGTGCTGGGACTTCTCCCGCGCGAGCAGGTCAGCGAGTTTCTCTCCGGCCTGCTGATTGGCGCAGAGGTCGCCAGCATGCGTGAGTTCATCGCGCACGAGCAGGCCATTACGATTGTCGCAGGCGCATCGCTAACGTCGCGCTACGAACAGGCATTTCGCGCCGTTGGGCGTGATGTTTCGACGGTATCCGGCGACACGGCATTTCAGGCAGGAATAAGGAGCATCGCTCATGCAGTGGCAAACTGATCTTCCCCTTATCGCGATTTTGCGCGGCATCACGCCCGATGAGGTGTTAGACCACGTCGGCGCGGTTATCGACGCCGGGTTCGACGCGGTAGAAATCCCGCTCAACTCGCCCGAGTGGGAAAAAAGCATTCCGGCCGTGGTGGAGGCCTTCGGCGATAAGGCGCTGATTGGCGCAGGTACCGTGTTACAGCCTGAGCAGGTCGATCGGCTGGCAAAGATGGGCTGCAGGCTTATCGTCACACCCAATATTCAGCCTGAGGTGATCCGCCGCGCAGTGGGTTACGGCATGACAGTCTGCCCGGGCTGCGCCACCGCCACAGAAGCCTTTACTGCCCTTGATGCGGGCGCGCAGTCGCTCAAAATTTTCCCGTCATCGGCTTTTGGACCGGACTACATCAAGGCGTTGAAAGCGGTATTGCCCGCCAGCGTGCCGGTCTTTGCCGTGGGCGGCGTAACGCCAGAAAACCTGGGCCAGTGGATGAGCGCTGGCTGTGTGGGCGCAGGGTTGGGCAGCGATCTTTATCGTGCCGGACAGTCCGTGGAACGTACCGCACAGCAGGCGGCAGCATTTGTGAAAGCGTATCGAGAGGCAGTGAAATGAAAATAACCAAACTCACCACGTACCGTTTACCCCCGCGCTGGATGTTCCTGAAAATCGAAACCGATGAAGGGGTTGTAGGCTGGGGCGAACCGGTGATTGAAGGGCGCGCGCGCACCGTTGAAGCGGCAGTACACGAGCTGGGCGAATACCTGATTGGTCAGGATCCGGCGCGCATTAACGACCTCTGGCAGGTGATGTACCGCGCGGGCTTCTACCGCGGTGGTCCGATCCTGATGAGCGCCATCGCCGGTATCGACCAGGCGCTGTGGGATATCAAAGGTAAAGTGCTTAACGCGCCGGTCTGGCAGCTTATGGGCGGCCTGGTGCGCGACAAAATCAAAGCCTACAGCTGGGTCGGTGGCGACCGTCCGGCGGAAGTGATCGACGGCATCACGCAGCTGCGCAACATCGGCTTTGACACCTTCAAGCTCAACGGCTGCGAAGAGATGGGCGTTATCGACAATTCGCGTGCGGTAGACCGGGCGGTCAATACCGTGGCGCAAATTCGTGAAGCCTTCGGCAACGAGATTGAGTTTGGCCTGGATTTCCACGGCCGCGTCAGCGCGCCGATGGCCAAAGTGCTGATTAAAGAGCTGGAGCCTTATCGCCCGCTGTTTATCGAAGAGCCGGTGCTGGCCGAGCAGGCGGAGTACTATCCGAAGCTGGCTGAACAGACCCACATTCCTATCGCGGCGGGTGAACGTATGTTCTCGCGCTTCGAGTTTAAACGCGTGCTTGAAGCGGGCGGGATTGCGATCCTGCAGCCTGATCTCTCTCATGCGGGCGGCATCACCGAATGCTACAAAATTGCCGGGATGGCAGAAGCTTACGACGTGGCGCTGGCACCGCACTGCCCGCTCGGCCCAATCGCGCTGGCGGCCTGCCTGCACGTCGACTTCGTCTCCCGCAATGCGGTGTTCCAGGAACAGAGCATGGGGATTCACTACAACAAGGGCGCGGAACTGCTCGATTTTGTGAAAAATAAAGAAGACTTCTGCATGGAAGGCGGTTTCTTTAAACCGCTTATGAAGCCGGGCCTTGGCGTGGAAATTGACGAAGCTAAAGTCATTGAGCTGAGTAAGAATGCGCCGGACTGGCGAAACCCGCTGTGGCGTCATGAGGACGGCAGCGTAGCCGAATGGTAAATGCGCGTCATACTTCGCGCTGGTGATGCGTTGGCTGCGTTTTCTTACCCCGGTCACATACTTTTGTATGCTCCCGGGGATGCGAAAACTTGCCGCCTTCCCCCAGCACGAATTATTTAGCGCATTCTGTTTACGTTTTTAATTAAAAAAACCAAATACACCCTCTGTAAATTACAGGGCATGGTGAGCGGCTTCGCTATGCCCAAAATCTGGAGACAGATTGCGATGGATATTCCAGTTACCGCTACAAAAACCGGGCGTCGCCGCTACCTGACGCTGATTATGATCTTTATTACCGTGGTCATTTGCTATGTCGACCGCGCCAACCTTGCCGTGGCATCGGCCCATATTCAGGAAGAGTTTGGCATCACCAAAGCGGAAATGGGCTACGTCTTCTCGGCGTTTGCCTGGCTGTATACCTTATGCCAGATCCCCGGCGGCTGGTTTCTTGACCGCGTGGGTTCACGTCTGACCTACTTTATCGCCATATTAGGCTGGTCCGTGGCGACCCTGTTCCAGGGCTTCGCCACCGGGCTGATGTCGCTGATTGGCCTGCGTGCCATCACCGGGGTTTTCGAAGCGCCCGCGTTTCCGACCAACAACCGTATGGTGACCAGCTGGTTCCCGGAACACGAGCGCGCGTCCGCCGTTGGTTTTTACACCTCCGGGCAGTTTGTCGGCCTGGCGTTCCTGACACCGCTGCTGATCTGGATCCAGGAGCTGCTGAGCTGGCACTGGGTGTTCATCGTCACCGGCGGGATTGGCATTATCTGGTCGCTTATCTGGTTCAAGGTCTATCAGCCGCCGCGTCTGACCAAAAGTATCACCAGGGCCGAGCTGGACTACATCCGCGACGGCGGTGGTCTGGTGGATGGTGATGCGCCGGTGAAAAAAGAGGCGCGCCAGCCGCTGACCAAAGCGGACTGGAAGCTGGTCTTCCACTGTAAGCTGGTTGGCGTTTATCTGGGCCAGTTCGCGGTTACTTCTACGCTGTGGTTCTTCCTGACCTGGTTCCCGAACTACCTGACGCAGGAGAAGGGGATTACCGCGCTGAAAGCGGGCTTTATGACCACCGTGCCGTTCCTCGCCGCATTTTTCGGCGTGCTGCTCTCCGGCTGGCTGGCCGATAAGCTGGTGAAAAAAGGGTACTCGCTGGGCGTGGCGCGTAAAACGCCGATTATCTGCGGCTTGCTGATCTCAACCTGCATCATGGGTGCCAACTACACCAACGATCCGGTGTGGATTATGGCCCTGATGGCGGTGGCGTTCTTTGGTAACGGTTTCGCCTCTATCACCTGGTCGCTGGTGTCGTCCCTTGCGCCGATGCGGCTGATTGGCCTGACCGGCGGCGTGTTCAACTTTGTCGGCGGACTGGGCGGGATCACCGTACCGCTGGTCATCGGCTACCTGGCGCAGGACTACGGCTTCGGTCCGGCGCTGGTCTACATCTCTGCCGTAGCGCTGATCGGGGCTCTCTCCTACATCCTGCTGGTGGGCGATGTGAAACGAGTAGGCTAATCCCTGCGGATGTTTTACCCTGATGCACTCACCGTGCATCAGGGTATCCTCATGAAACAAATCACCTTCGCCTCCCGCAACCACCAGCTCACCAACGTCAATACCTGGACGCCGGACAGCCGGTGGCTGGTCTACGACGTACGTCCGTCAGGCGCGTCCTTCACCGGCGAAACCATTGAGCGGGTCAATGTCGCTACGGGTGAGGTGGAGGTGGTCTATCGCGCCACTGACGGCGCGCATGTTGGCGTGGTGACCGTTCATCCGGCAGAGGATAAATACGTCTTTATCCACGGCCCGAAAAATCCGGATGCAGGCTGGCGCTACGATTTTCATCATCGACAGGGAGTGATCGCGCATAAAGGTCAGGCCAGCAATCTGGACGCGCTGGATATCACTGCCCCTTACACCGCAGGCGCGCTGCGCGGCGGCAGCCACGTGCACGTCTTCAGCCCGAACGGGCAGTTCGTCAGCTTCACCTATAACGACCATGTTTTACATGAGCGCGATCCAAAGCTCGATTTACGCAATGTCGGCGTGGCGGCGCCTTTCGGCCCGGTGAACCCGCAGGGGAACCATCCGCGTGAATATTCTGGCACGTTCTGGAGCGTGCTGGTCAGCCGCACGACGCCCGACCCGCAGCCGGGCAGCGATGAAATCAACCGCGCCTACGAAGAGGGCTGGGTGGGCAACAACAGTCTGGCGTTTATCGGCGATACCCTGTCCGCGCAGGGCGAAAAAGTGCCTGAACTGTTTATTGTTAACCTGCCAGAAGACGAGCAGGGCTGGAAACAAGCGGGCGATGCGCCGCTGCAGGGAACGCCAGACACCCTGCCAGCGCCGCCTGCCGGGGTGATGCAGCGTCGTTTGACCTTTACGCATAAGAGGGCGTATCCAGGCCTGGTGAACGTGCCGCGTCACTGGGTTCGCAGTAATCCGCAGGAGACGCAGATCGCGTTTCTGATGCGGGATGATAACGGCATTGTGCAGCTGTGGCTGATCTCTCCTGAGGGCGGCGAGCCGCGCCAGTTAACCCATACGGAGAGCGGGATTCAGTCTGCGTTTAACTGGCACCCTTCCGGGAACATGCTGGGATTTGTGCTTGAAAACCGGATCGCCTGCTGCGACGCGCAGAGCGGAGAGGTAACGTTTTTGACGTCCGATCACGGCAACCCGCCGTCTGCTGATGCCGTCGTGTTTTCCCCGGACGGGCGCTTTATTGCATGGATGGAAGAGACGGGCGGTTTCCGCCAGCTGTGGCTAACGGAAACCGCTGAGGACTAGCGCGGGGGCATTGCAGCGGGCGGGATGACGGAATTGGTCGCCAGATTTTCCTGCTCGCTTTTCTCAACGCGTGAGCGCACGGAATTGTCCGTGCGGAACATGTCCCACGGCAGCAGCAGCGTATCGGCGACTGCCGTGAAAGGCATATCCAGGATAACCAGGGATTTGGTGCCCCAGTTGGTATCGTCATCGGAGATCATCGCCGCGCTGGCGCGCGTCCCCGGATATGTTCCTTCTTTACCGCCGGTGTGAGACATCACGCTCGAACACCCGCAAAGCAAAACTACCCCGCTGAACGCCGTCAGCTTTATCAGAACATTTTTCATCATCACTCAGTCATCGTTAATGGCACTGCATAGACCTGCAACTCAGGGTTATAGCGAGCCTTATCCGAAATGAATAGCCCGATAACCCCGCACTGTGGCAGCCATCGCAATTTAACCCTTTGTGCTGTTGTCCCAGAGTCTATGCGACAACCAGAAAAGTGCAAAAAAATCTCACAACAATACGCTTGAAAAGCCCGATTCCATACCCATTTTAAGAATGTGGCCCGATAACGAGCACGCCTGATGGGTGTTCGGGGGCGCAAAGGCCTGTCCATGGTGGAAGGCTACAATTTCTCGCTGATTTCAGGAGTTTTATTTATGCGTAACTTCGATCTTTCTCCGCTATACCGTTCTGCAATTGGTTTTGATCGCCTGTTTAACCATTTAGAAAATAACCAAAGCCAGAGCAACGGCTACCCTCCATACAATGTTGAGCTGGTTGACGAAAACCACTACCGCATCGCCATTGCCGTCGCCGGTTTTGCAGAACACGAACTGGAGATCACCGCGCAGGACAACCTGCTGGTGGTGAAAGGTTCCCATACGGCCGAGCAGAAAGAACGTACCTACCTTTATCAGGGCATCGCCGAGCGCAACTTTGAACGCAAGTTCCAGTTAGCCGAGAACATTCACGTTAAAGGCGCGAACCTGGTCAACGGCCTGCTGTTTATCGAACTGGAACGTGTGATTCCGGAAGAGAAAAAACCGCGCCGTATCGAAATTAACTAATTACGCGGGTCGCGTGAGCGGCCCACCCGGACTTGCTTGCCGTAACGGGAGCATATGCGAATCCATCAGGATTTGCAGGAACAACTGCGCACAAAATTAAACTGTGCCGAACTCGCTTCTCAGAAGGAGATTTAGTATGCGTAACTATGATTTATCCCCCCTGCTGCGTCAGTGGATTGGTTTTGACAAGCTGGCTAACGCCCTGCAAAGCACCACCGAGCAACAGACGTTTCCGCCGTACAACATCGAAAAAAGCGACGATAACCACTATCGCATTACCCTTGCGCTGGCCGGTTTCCGCCAGGACGATCTGGACATCCAGCTTGAAGGCACTCGCCTGACCGTGAAGGGGTCGCCGGAAAAACAAGAGGCTGAGACCCGGTGGCTGCATCAGGGGCTGGTTAATCAGCCGTTTAGCCTGAGCTTTACCCTGGCAGACCATATGGAAGTGTCCGGTGCGACGTTTACTAACGGGCTGTTGAATATCGACCTGATCCGTAACGTACCGGAGGCCATCGCGCCGCAGCGTATCGCCATTAGCGAGCGCCCGGCGTTGAATAGCTAATAGTGTGCGGGCTGATGCCCTCACCCCGGCCCTCTCCCACAGGGAGAGGGTGAAAAGATAAAGCCCTGCCCCGGCAGGGCTTTTTTGTGCGCCATCGCCCATACAACCGCCCCCGGCTCTGAGAGAATCCTTAGCATAACTAAGGTTATGCCAAGGAAGTGGATCATGAGTGATATCGCGTTAACCGTAAGCGTGTTGGCCCTGGTCGCTGTTGTTGGCCTGTGGATAGGGAATATCAAAATTCGCGGCGTCGGGTTTGGGATAGGCGGGGTGCTGTTTGGCGGCATTTTTGTCGGACACTTCGCCGACAAGCTCGGGCTGGTTCTCAGCGCCGAAATGCTCCACTTTACTCAGGAGTTCGGCCTGATCCTCTTCGTCTACACCATCGGGATTCAGGTAGGGCCGGGCTTTTTCGCTTCCCTGCGCGTCTCCGGGCTACGGCTCAATCTGTTTGCCCTCGGCATTGTGGTAATGGGTGGGCTGGTCACCGCGATCCTGCATAAAATCTTTGCTATCCCGCTGCCTGTGGTACTGGGCATTTTCTCCGGGGCGGTCACCAACACGCCGGCGCTCGGTGCCGGGCAGCAAATCCTGCGCGATTTGGGCATTGAGTCCGGCATTGTCGACCAAATGGGGATGAGCTACGCCATGGCCTATCCGTTTGGGATTTGCGGCATTTTGCTCTCTATGTGGCTGGTACGCGTCCTGTTTCGCATTAACGTCGAAACAGAGGCAAAAGATCACGAAACCACGCTTACCAACGGCCATATGCCGATCAAAACCATCAACATTCGCGTCGATAACCCCAATCTGAACAATATGGCGATTCAGGACGTACCGATCCTGAACAGCGCCAATATCATCTGCTCCCGCCTTAAGCGTGACGATATGCTGATGGTGCCTGCGCCTGGCACCGTCATTCGGCAAGGCGATCTGCTGCACCTGGTCGGCCAGCCGGGGGATTTAAATAACGCGCGGCTGGTGATTGGTCAGGAAGTGGATACCTCGCTCTCAACCCGCGGCACCGATATGCGCGTGGAGCGCGTAGTGGTGACTAACGAGCACGTTCTTGGCAAGAAAATTCGCGATCTGCAGGTAAAAGAGCGCTATGACGTGGTGATCTCTCGACTTAACCGTGCAGGTGTCGAACTGGTCGCCAGCCCGGAGGCCAGCCTGCAGTTCGGTGATATCCTCAACCTGGTCGGGCGCCCGTCGTCCATCGACGCCGTGGCGGATATGGTGGGTAACGCCCAGCAGAAACTGCAGCAGGTGCAGATGCTGCCGGTGTTTATCGGTATCGGGCTCGGCGTGCTGCTCGGTTCTATTCCAGTGTACGTGCCGGGCTTCCCGGTGGCGCTCAAGCTGGGCCTGGCGGGCGGGCCGCTGATTATGGCGCTGATCCTCGGGCGTATCGGCTGTATCGGGAAGCTCTACTGGTTTATGCCGCCGAGCGCCAACCTGGCGCTGCGCGAGCTGGGCATCGTGCTGTTCCTGGCGGTAGTCGGGCTAAAATCCGGAGGGGATTTTGTCGATACCCTGGTCAAGGGCGAAGGGATAAGCTGGGTCGGCTACGGCATCTTCATCACGGCGATTCCGCTGCTGACGGTGGCAATCCTGGCGCGGATGTTCGCCAGAATGAACTACCTGACGCTTTGCGGCATGCTGGCGGGCTCCATGACCGATCCGCCCGCGCTGGCCTTTGCCAACAACCTGCACGCCACCAGCGGCGCGGCCGCGCTCTCCTATGCCACCGTCTACCCGCTGGTGATGTTTCTGCGCATCATCACCCCACAGCTACTGGCGGTGCTGTTCTGGGGGATGGGCTAGCAGATCGTCCGGGTGGATGCGCCGCAGATGGTAGTCCACCTGGTAATCGCTGGTATTTCGGAACATCACGGAATAATTGAGGAACTCGCCGCTGTCGCTGTAGGAAAGAGAGGTAATGCGCAGCAGCGGCGTCTGTTCCGGCAGGTTCATATAACCGGCCAGCGTTTTATCTGCCAGCACTGGCGTCAGGCTTTCGTAGTTGCCGCTGATGGTGATCCCGCACTCCTTCTCGATGTAATCGAACTTGGACCCCTCAAGATGCGCCAGCGACAGGTTGCGGAACAGCTTCACCGGCATAAAGCTGTCCTCCAGCATCAGCGGCTTCCCGTCCACGTAGCGTACCCGCCGTGAAAAGTAGATCCGCTCATCCACCTGAATCCGAAGCTGGCTGGCGATGGCGGGCGGGGCGGGCATCACTTCGAACTGCAGCACCTTGCTCTGCACCTCTTTTCCCTGCTGACGCAGCACCTCCACCAGCCCGGTCAGGTTGGTGGTTTCGTGATGTACGTCTTTGCGTGAGACAAACGTTCCGCTGCCGTGCCGCCGCTCAACCAGCCCCCAGCTCACAAGCAGGTCTAACGCTTTTCGAATGGTCATTCGCGCCACGCCGAACTCCTGCGCCAGCGCTTTTTCTCCGGGCAGCGGGCTGCCGATATTGTAGTCCGACGAGTTCAGCCGCAGCCGCAACCTGTCGGCAATAGATTTGTAGATCACCACCAGACCTCTCTGCCCTTATCAGGGCGTGGATTGTGTCCCGACATGTCCATATTTACCGCAAAAAGTAGACCTGATTGGTCAAAATAAAACCATGAATGCGATCACGAATCGCAGCGGCACGCCATGTTCACGCATCAGTAAGTTCTTATGCTCACCTCAGGCCAGCAAAAAACCATAAAGGCCTCTACCCCTACAGGTTGTTTCATGAGGATTTAAAAATGCTCAGTCAAATACAACGTTTTGGCGGTGCCATGTTTACCCCGGTATTGCTGTTTCCGTTCGCCGGGATCGTGGTGGGAATCGCTATCATGCTTCGCAACCCGCTGTTTGTCGGCGAAGCGCTAACGGCCCCCGATCATCTTTTCGCGCAGATTGTTCACATCATTGAAGAGGGCGGCTGGGCGGTGTTTCGCAATATGCCGCTGATTTTTGCCGTCGGCCTGCCGATTGGCCTGGCGAAGCAGGCGCAGGGCCGCGCCTGTCTGGCGGTGCTGATTAGCTTCCTGACCTGGAACTACTTTATTAACGCGATGGGGATGACCTGGGGCCACTTTTTCGGCGTCGACTTCTCCGCCGAACCGACGGCGGGTAGCGGGCTGGCGATGATTGCCGGGATCAAAACGCTCGATACCAGCATCATCGGGGCCATTGTGATTTCAGGCATTGTCACCGCCATCCACAACCGCTACTTCGACAAGCCGCTGCCGGTGTTTCTGGGGATTTTCCAGGGCAGCTCGTTTGTCGTTATCCTCGCGTTCTTCGTCATGATCCCCTGCGCCTGGCTGACGCTGCTGGGCTGGCCAAAGGTGCAGATGGGCATCGAGTCCCTGCAGGCGTTCCTGCGCTCTGCCGGCGCGCTGGGCGTGTGGGTGTATACCTTCCTGGAACGCATTCTGATCCCAACCGGATTGCACCACTTCGTCTACGGTCCGTTCATCTTTGGCCCGGCGGCGGTGGAGGGCGGGATTCAGGTCTACTGGGCGCAGCACCTCCAGGAGTTCAGCCAGAGCACCCTGCCGCTGAAAACCCTCTTCCCGGAAGGCGGGTTCGCGCTGCACGGCAACTCAAAAGTGTTTGGCTCGGTCGGGATTGCATTTGCTATCTGGTACACCGCGTCGCCGGAAAACCGCGTCAAGGTGGCGGGCCTGCTGGTTCCTGCCACGCTCACCGCCGTGCTGGTGGGCATTACCGAACCGCTTGAGTTCACCTTCCTGTTTATCTCGCCGCTGCTGTTTGCCGTCCATGCGGTGCTGGCGGCGACTATGGCAACGGTGATGTACGCCTTTGGCGTGGTAGGGAACATGGGCGGCGGCCTGCTGGATCAGTTCCTGCCGCAAAACTGGATTCCGATGTTCCATAACCACGCCACGACGGTCTTCACCCAGATTGTCATCGGCGTCTGCTTCACCGGCATCTACTTCGTGGTCTTCAAAACGCTGATCGAACGTCTGAACCTGAAAACGCCGGGCCGGGAAGAGAGCGAAATCAAACTCTACAGCAAGGCCGACTATAAGGCTGCGCGCGGGCAAACCATCGCCCCGGCGGCGGCCAGCCAGCAGGTCGGGCAGGCCGCCGGATTCCTGCAGGCGCTGGGCGGCGCGGCCAACATCGAAAGCATCAATAACTGTGCCACCCGCCTGCGTATCGCGCTGGTGGATATGGCGAAAACCCAAAGCGATGACGTCTTCAAAGCCCTCGGTGCCCACGGCGTGGTGCGACGCGGCAACGGCATTCAGGTGATTGTCGGCCTGCACGTTCCTCAGGTGCGCGACCAGCTGGAATCGCTAATGAAAACTCCTTTAACGAATGAACAAACCACCCTGACAGAGGCTATATCATGAAAAAATTCTCAGTTGTCATTGCAGGCGGCGGCAGCACCTTTACGCCTGGTATCGTCCTGATGCTGTTAGCCAACCGTGACCGATTCCCGCTGCGCGCGTTGAAGTTCTATGACAACGACGGCGCACGTCAGGAGACCATCGCCGAAGCGTGCAAAATCATCCTCAGGGAGCAGGCCCCGGAGATTGAGTTCAGTTACACCACCGATCCTAAAGCGGCGTTTACCGATGTGGATTTCGTGATGGCGCACATCCGCGTGGGTAAATACCCGATGCGCGAAAAAGATGAAAAAATTCCGCTGCGCCACGGCGTGCTGGGTCAGGAAACCTGCGGACCGGGCGGTATCTCTTACGGCATGCGCTCTATCGGCGGCGTGCTGGAGCTGGTGGATTATATGGAGCAGTACTCCCCGAACGCATGGATGCTGAACTATTCTAACCCGGCGGCGATTGTCGCGGAAGCCACGCGCCGCCTGCGCCCGAACGCCAAAATTCTCAACATCTGCGATATGCCGATCGGCATTGAAGGGCGCATGGCGCAGATTGTCGGCCTGAAGGACCGCAAAGAGATGCGCGTGCGCTACTACGGCCTGAACCACTTCGGCTGGTGGACGTCGATTGAGGATCTGAACGGCAACGATCTGATGCCAAAACTGCGCGAATACGTGGCGAAAAACGGCTATGTTCCGCCTTCCGAAGATGCACATACCGAAGCGAGCTGGAACGATACGTTCGCCAAAGCCAAAGACGTGCAGGCGCTGGATCCGGACACCATGCCGAACACCTACCTGAAGTATTACCTGTTCCCGGACTACGTGGTTGCGCACTCCAACCCGGAACGGACCCGCGCCAATGAGGTCATGGACCACCGTGAGAAGCACGTGTTCAGTTCCTGCCGGGCGATTATTGAGGCGGGCAAATCCTCCGCAGGTGCGTTGGAAATCGACGAACATGCGTCGTACATCGTCGATCTGGCGACGGCGATTGCTTTTAATACGCAGGAGCGGATGCTGCTGATTGTGCCAAACAACGGGGCCATCCATAACTTTGATGCCGATGCGATGGTGGAGATCCCGTGCCTGGTGGGCCATAACGGGCCGGAGCCGCTTACGGTGGGCGATATTCCACACTTCCAGAAAGGGTTGATGAGCCAGCAGGTGGCGGTGGAAAAACTGGTGGTGGATGCCTGGGAGCAGCGCTCGTACCAGAAGCTCTGGCAGGCGATTACCCTGTCGAAAACCGTGCCGAGCGCCTCCGTCGCGAAAGCGATTCTGGATGACCTTATTGAGGCCAACAAAGAGTACTGGCCAGAGCTGCATTAATCGTCCTGACCGGCATCGCCCGATGCCGGTCTCCTTGTCCTTGTCGATTTACGCTATGCTGAAGCCTGCCTGTAGCACGACAAGGAACCTCCATGAAAATTTCCCGCCTCGGCGAAGCGCCGGACTACCGCTTCTCTCTGGCTAATGAACGCACTTTTTTAGCGTGGATCCGCACCGCACTGGGCTTTCTGGCCGCAGGTGTCGGCCTTGACCAGCTCGCACCCGATTTTGCCACGCCGTTGATTCGTGAAGTGCTGGCGCTGCTGCTGTGCCTGTTCGCGGGCGTGCTGGCGATTTACGGTTACCTGCGCTGGCTGCGCAATGAGAAGGCGATGCGTCTGAAGCAGGATCTGCCCTATACGCGCGGGTTACTCATCATCAGCGTGATTCTGCTGACGGTGGCGGGCGTGGTAATGGTGCTGGTGTTCTATGCCGGATAGCCGCAAAGCGCGGCGCGAAGCGGACCCTGGCCTGCAGCCAGAGCGGACGTCGCTGGCCTGGCTGCGCACGCTGCTGGGGTATGGCGCGCTGATTGCCCTTGCGATTAAGCACAACTGGCACCGTACAGGGGTGCCATTCTGGATTTCCATTATTGTGCTGGCGCTGGTGGCCATCATTTTATGGCGCTATACCCGCAGCCGTAACCTGATGGACGTGGCGCAGAACGATTTTGTACAGCCGAAAGCGGTGCGGGATAAGTTCCTGATCGCACTCGCTGTTCTCTCGCTGTCGCTGCTGTTTGCGGTAACCCATATTCAGCAAATTTTGAGCCTGTAAGCCGGGTGGCGGCTCCATTACTTCCCTTTAGCCAGATACTTCGCCATCTCGTCTTCCGGCACCATGCCGCCGCCGGTTGCCCACACCAGGTGGGTAACGCTGGCATCCGAATGAACGCGCACCGGTCCGGCCATGCCCGCCAGCGCCGACGGTTCCAGACGGATCCCTTCCTCCTGCGCCAGCCAGCCGAGCATGTCGTACATGCTCCGATCGGAAAGTGTATAGAACCCGTCGAGCAGGCGCTCCATCGCGCGGCCGACGAAGCCGGACGCGCGCCCAACCGCCAGACCGTCCGCCGCCGTCACGTTATCAATGCCCAGATCCTGCACCGCGATTTCATCGTGCAGACCGGTGTAAACGCCCAGCAGCATGCACGGGGAGTGCGTTGGCTCTGCGAAGAAGCAGTGGACGTTATCGCCAAAGGCCAGCTTCAGGCCAAACGCCACCCCGCCGGGGCCGCCGCCGACGCCGCACGGCAGGTAGACGTACAGCGGGTGATCCGCATCCACCACGCGGCCCTGTTCGGCAAACTGCGCCTTCAGGCGCTCGCCTGCAACGGCGTAGCCCAGGAATAAGGTGCGGGAATTTTCATCGTCAATGAAGAAGCAGTTCGGATCGCTTTCCGCCGCTTTTCGTCCTTGCTCTACCGCCACGCCGTAATCCTGCTCATATTCCACGACGATGACGCCGTGGCTGCGCAGTTTGGCTTTTTTCCACTCGCGGGCGTCGGCAGACATATGTACCGTCACTTTAAAGCCGATGCGTGCGCTCATTATGCCGATAGACAACCCCAGGTTGCCGGTTGAGCCCACCGCAATGCTGTACTGGCTGAAAAAGGCCTTAAAGCGCGGCTCCAGCAGAATGCTGTAATCGTCTTCGATGGTCAGCAACCCGGCTTCCAGCGCCAGCTTCTCCGCGTGGGCCAGCACTTCATAGATGCCGCCGCGCGCTTTAATCGAGCCGGAAATCGGCAGGTGGCTATCTTTTTTCAGCAGCAGCGTGCCGGGAATGGCCTTGCCAGATTCTTTCTCCAGCCGTTTTTTCATTGCCGGAATAGCAACCAGCTCGGACTCGATAATCCCGCCCGTTACCGCCGTTTCCGGGAAGGCTTTCGCCAGATACGGCGCGAAGCGTTTCAGGCGCGCGTGGGCGTCGTCCACGTCGGCTTTGGTCAGCCCGACGTACGGCAATCCTTCCGTAAGCGTCGTGGTGCGCGGGTTAAGCCAGGTGGTTTCTTTCAGGGCAATCAGATCCTCAACCAGAGGAAACTGTGCGATGAGTGTATTGATGGCTGTTGCGTTCATAATTTTTCTCAACAATTAGTTCGTTCTGACTCTACACCAAATGTGAAAAAGCGTGCTAAATACAGGTAATGCTTTCGATTTATCCAGGGTAAACCGTGCTAAAGCCTCTTATTGCTACCGCGTTACTGATCTCTTCCGGCTGGGCCATTGCCGCCGAGCCGCCGCTGACGGCTGCCCGTTATGCGCAGCAACTGGGCGTCGGGATGGATGTGGACTGGGCGCGCACCGAGCGCGGCATACGCGAATTCGACCCGCTGGTGGTACGGGATTTTCGTGCAAAAGGCATTACCCACGTGCGCATTCGCGTCGCCGATGAGCCGACGGAAGCGCGGCTGATCCACCTGCGCAAGCTGGTGGAAGCCTGCGAGCAGTATGGCGTGATCCCGATTATCGCTTATCAGGCTGATGAATATAAAAACGACCCCAAAGCCGATAACGAGAAAGAGACGATCAACTGGTGGATTGCCGTGGCGCACTATTTCGGTCAGAGCTACCCGCTGCTGGGTTTTGATCTCATTTATGAGCCAGCCGACAAGCTTAACCACAACCTCGCGTCGTTAAACCGCGTGTATGAAAAAACCATTAAAGCGATCCACGACATAGACCCGCAGCGCATGATTTTCATTGCGCCGCGCCTGCGTGCCGCGCCGGAAGATTTATCCAGCCTGAAGCTGCCTGCACACAGTCAAAACTACCTGCTGGCGGAGTGGCATATTTTCCCGTGGGGGCCGCTGAAAAATAGCGGTAAATACCCGTGGACGTCCGGTACGGCGGCGGAGAAGGCGGCTATCCGTAACCGCATCAGCACCGCGCTGCGCTGGCAGCAAAAAACCGGGCACGTCAGCTGGGTCGGGGGCTGGGGCGTGGGGGAGTCAAGCCGTCTTACGCCCACCGCCTCGCAAATGGCCTTCGCCACCTTTATGGCCTGCGAGCTGCAAAAGGCGAAAATCCCGTATGCGCTTAACGCGGATTTCCAGTTTTACGACGGGGAAGAGGGAGCCTGGCGGCCAGCACCAGAGCCGTTATTGCAGGCGATGATTGCGCCCGTCTGTGAAAAGCCCGGCGAGAAGCCGGGCCATCATGCGGTTAAACCGGCTGCTCGTGATGCGGAACACGCGACGCCAGCGGCAGCCAGCACAGTAAAATCAGCAGCCCCATCAGCGTCATCAGCAGGCCCAAACTAGCCTGCCCAGTCTGCGGCATCATAGCCGAGAGCCAGGCCAGCGCACCGGAACCGATGTTCTGCAAACCGCCCACCAGCGCGCCCGCCGTGCCTGCGAGGAACGGGAACGGCTCCATCGCGCCGCTGGTGGCGAGCGGGAACAGCATTCCCGCGCCGAAGAAGAACAGCGCTGCCGGAATCAGCAGCGTCCAGACCGTCATCACGCCAAACAGCCCTGGGATCCACATCATCAGACCCGCCAGCAGACAGCTAATTACGGCCTGCCACATTAGTGTGGAGAAGCGCTTGTTCTGACGCCCGGCAAACCACGCGCCGAAGAACGCCGCCGGGATCGGCAGAATAAAAAGAATGCTCACTACCATGCTACTCAGGCCAAGACCCGCACCCAGCAGCACACCTGAGCAGGCTTCAAATACCGCAATGCCCGCCAGGCCGCCGATCAGCATCAGCAGGTAGCAGGTAAACGCACCGTTGCCGAACAGCGTTTTGTAGCTGGCGATAAGCTTTGTGCGCGGCGCGTCTTTTGGGCGGGTTTCCGGCATCCAGCGCGCCATGCTGAAGGTGACAATGATGCACAGTACCAGCAGGAAGGCGTAGCAGGCGCGCCAGGACCACATCGTGTCCAGCAGGCCGCCAATCAGCGGGGCCAGCAGCGGGCTGACCAGAATGCCCATATTTAACAGACTGTTGGCGTGGCGGAGCTGGGTGCCCTGATACATATCGCGCGGTAAGGTTCGCGCCATCACCCCGCCGACACCCGTCCCAACGCCCTGCAGGGCGCTGGCGGCAATCAGCACGGTCAGGCTGTGCGTGGTAATGGCAATCACCGTCGCCACCATGAAAATGCTCATGCCTACCAGGATCACCGGACGACGCCCGACGCGGTCGGAGAGCGGGCCGTAGAAGAGCTGTGAAACGCCATAGGTCAGCAGGTACGCAGCCATCACGCTCTGCACCGCACCCTCGCGGACGTTCAGTTCCTTTGCCATGTCGGCGATCGCCGGAATGTAGATCGTTTGCGCCATCTGACCGACGGCCACCAGTAACACCAGCATCAACAATAAGTTAACGTTCCGTTGCTTTTTCATGTCGCTGAATACTTTTGCCAAAAGAGGAAAATGAAGAATAAGTGACTACGCATTCCCATAAATGCGCGAGGAATCTACCACAGTAAGATGACAATTTAAGCATTGTCGTGGTGAATCAAAAAACCGGTATAGGCAGGATTTGTAAACAAGAACGGCAACTAATGTTGCCAGTAATTTACGCCAGGCGCAGCAGAATGGCTCCGGCTGCAATGCCCAGCGCCGCCGCGATGCGCAGGCCCGCAACCTTCTCTTTTAAAAGGACAAACGCGATCAGCGCCCCGAAAAGAATGGAGGTTTCACGCAGCGCCGCGACCACCGCCAGCGGTGCCTGCGTCATTGCCCAGAGGGCCAGACCGTAAGAGCCCATAGTGCCAACGCCGCCGAGCAACCCTTTTTTCCAGTGCAGGCGCAGGTAGCCGGACGCCTCGCGCCGACGTGCCACCATCGCCCAGCCGAGCAGGCAGAAGCCGTTCATAAAGAAGGTCCAGAGCGTGTAGCCCAGCGCGGTGTCCGACAGCCGCACGCCGGTACCGTCCACCAGCGTATACCCGGCGATAAAACAGGCGTTCAGCAGCGCCAGCCAGATCCCCCTGCGTGACTGCATGCGGCCATTCATCGCCATCGCCAGAATCGACAGGCAGATTACGCCAATGCCGGACCAGGCAAGCCAGGAGAGATGGTCGCCGAGCACCAGCACGCTAATCAGCGCCACCAGCAGCGGGGCGGTGCCGCGCATCAGCGGGTAGGTCTGGCTCATGTCAGAGACCTGATAGGTCTTCGCTACCAGCACGGTGTAGACCACCTGTAAGGCGCAGGAGACGATCAAGAACGGCCAGCTTTCTGCAGATGGCTGTGTTGAGAAGGGCAATAAAATCAGGGCAATAATCGCAGCTGAGCCGCTAACGCCGATCGCAGAGTAGAGCTTGTCCGTTCCGGCTTTAACGATGGCGTTCCAGCTGGCATGCAGCAGTGCGGCGAAAAGCAAAATGCAGAAAACGGTAATGGTCATGGCGTATCGGGTGGTGAATTGTCACTCAACTGTAACATTCACATCCTGATGCCGCCAGCCGGTTACACCGCACAAAAAAGGCGGTGCGTCACCCGCGGTTCGTCCGAGACCAGCGTAAAACCGGCTCGATTGTAAAATCCGTACGCGCTGTCCGGCGCGTGGGTATTCAGGAAATCAAACCAGATGCTGGCATCAGCCATCACCACGGTTAAAAGCTGTTTGCCAATGCCCAGCCCGCGGCACTTCTCGCTGACGTAGAGATGGCGAATGCGCCCGGCACGCGGCTGCTGGCTGAATGGATCGCGGTTGAGGCCACACACGCCAACCAGCCTGCCGTTGAGAAACGCGCCCAGCAGCTTTTCACCCGGCGCGTTAAAGCGGTTCTCACCACGCAGCCAGTTCTCTTCCAGCCTGCACAGCATGTTGAAATTCAGCGCGATACTTTCAGCCTTCAGGGCGATATACCCCGGCTCATCGGGCGTGACAGGCTCAATTAACAGACGCGACATAGCATTCCCTCGTTATTAAAGAGGGGCGGTTGCCCGCCCCTCTCAGGTGCGACTTGAACCTGAATTACCGAACGAATTTCAGGACAGCATCAAGCAGTTGCAGTACTGCAACAATGAGTTTAAGGATAAGTATCACCATATCCACTACGCTCATACGCGTCTCCTTTTGGTTAAAAGGAGCACGATGCTGGCGTACCTTTCCGCCGCCTGTTGCCAGCACCTGGATTGACGTAACACAGTGTGCTCACTTCAGGGGGTTAAGGCACTGACGGCACCACCCGTTTCAGCCAGGACTTCGTTGCGCCGGTAGAACTGCGGCCCCCTCGCTCACTGCGAACACTCTCAGTATAGATAAATACTGTATGTATGAACAGTATTTTTTGGACAAAATCAGGAAGGTGATCCATACTCAAAAACGTCAAAATCCGTGCCGGAATTGCGCGCTCGTCTTCGATCGCGTATACTTTTTGCGTTGACGTAACACAGTGTGTTCTGCGGCAACCAACCGCAAAACCCTGATAAAAACCTCGCTTAGGCGGGGTTTTTTGTTTTCATCACCCAACAAACGAAACGTGATCCCTGACGCATTTTTGCGCAGATGAAAATATTTCCATTGTCACGCCCTAAAACCTGTGTTTGTATAAATTCCATCAATGATTCCAAACACAGGTCCCCAATGACTTCATCCATCTTCACTTCGACCCTACTAAAAACTGCGCAACCAGCCGCAGTGGTCGTCGTGCGTGTGGTGGTGGTCGTCGGCAATGCGCCGTAGGGACTGGATCAACACACGAATCCAAAACCCCGCCGGCGCAAACCGGGCGGGGTTTTTCGTTTAGGACCCTCCCCGGAAGGCTGGCTCAGAAGAAAAGGACTGGAGCATGGCAAGTTCGGGCACAACATCCACCAAGACGCGTTTTACCGGCGCGCAGCTGATCGTTCATCTGCTGGAACGGCAGGGCATCACCACGGTTGCGGGCATCCCTGGCGGCACGGTGCTGCCGCTGTACGATGCGTTAAGCCAAAGCACGCAGATCCGCCACGTGCTGGCGCGCCACGAACAGGGGGCAGGCTTTATCGCTCAGGGCATGGCGCGTACGCAGGGCAAACCGGCGGTCTGTATGGCCTGCAGCGGCCCGGGCGCAACCAACCTGGTCACCGCCATCGCCGACGCACGTCTCGACTCCATTCCGCTGATCTGCATTACCGGGCAGGTACCGTCCTCCATGATCGGCACCGATGCGTTCCAGGAAGTGGACACCTACGGCATCTCTATCCCCATCACCAAACATAACTATTTAGTTCGCGATATCACCGAGCTTCCTCAGGTTATCAGCGATGCGTTCCGCATTGCGCAGTCAGGCCGCCCGGGCCCGGTGTGGATAGACATTCCTAAGGATGTCCAGACCGCAGAGATCGAGATCGACGTGCTGCCGGAGCCGGGCGAGCGCGCGGCCGCGCCGGAATTCAGCGCTGAGAGCGTGCGCGATGCCGCCGCCATGATTAACGCCGCCAAACGCCCGGTGCTCTATCTGGGCGGCGGAGCGATTAACGCCGCGGATGAAATCCGCCAGTTTGCGGAAAAAGCCAACCTGCCGACCACCATGACCCTGATGGCGCTGGGCATGCTGCCTAAAGCACATCCATTGTCATTAGGCATGCTGGGCATGCACGGCGCGCGCAGCACCAACTACATCCTGCAAGAGGCTGATTTGCTGATTGTTATGGGCGCACGTTTTGATGACCGGGCGATTGGAAAAACCGAGCAGTTCTGCCCGAACGCGAAAATCATTCACGTGGATATCGACCGCGCCGAGCTGGGTAAAATCAAGCAGCCGCACGTGGCGATTCAGGGCGACGTGGCCGAAGTGCTGGCGCAGCTGATCCCGCAAACCGATGCAGCCGAACGCGCCGACTGGCGTCAGCTTGTGGCGGATCTGCAGCGCGAGTTCCCGGGCGCCATCCCAACCGAAGGCGACCCGCTGAGCCACTACGGGCTGATCAACGCCGTGGCCGCCTGCGTGGACGACAGCGCGATTATCACCACCGACGTCGGCCAGCATCAGATGTGGACCGCCCAGGCGTATCCGCTGAACCGTCCGCGTCAGTGGCTGACATCCGGCGGCCTGGGCACTATGGGCTTTGGCCTGCCCGCCGCCGTGGGTGCGGCGCTGGCGAATCCGGACCGCAAGGTCATCTGCTTCTCCGGCGACGGCAGCCTGATGATGAACATTCAGGAAATGGCGACTGCGGCCGAAAACCAGTTAGACGTGAAAATTATCCTGATGAACAACGAGGCGCTGGGCCTAGTGCACCAGCAGCAGAGTCTGTTCTACAAGCAGGGGGTGTTTGCGGCGACCTATCCGGGGATGATTAACTTTATGCAGATTGCCGCCGGTTTTGGCCTGCACACCTGCGATCTGAACGCGGAAGAAGACGCACACGCGGCGCTGCAGGCGATGATTTCTCGCCCCGGCCCGGCGCTGATCCACGTGCGTATCGACCCTGAACAAAAAGTGTATCCGATGGTGCCGCCGGGTGCGGCAAATACTGAGATGGTGGGAGAATAAGCCATGCAGAAACAACATGATAACGTCATTCTGGAACTCACCGTCCGCAACCACCCTGGCGTCATGACCCACGTCTGCGGGCTCTTTGCCCGTCGGGCGTTTAACGTGGAAGGCATTCTCTGTCTGCCGATTCAGGGCAGCGAGCACAGCCGCATCTGGCTACTGGTCAACGACGATCAGCGTCTGGAGCAGATGATGGCGCAGATCGACAAGCTGGAAGATGTCACCAAAGTGGCGCGCAACCAGTCCGATCCCACCATGTTTAACAAAATTGCGGTGTTTTTCGAGTAAATCGCTTAAGGTAAGCGTCTTTCGCTCTTGTAGGCCGGATAAGCGCAGCGCCATCCGGCGTTTTCAGACCGCAGGAAGATACATGACCACCATCGCTCTCATCGACGATCACCTTATCGTTCGCTCCGGCTTTGCCCAGCTTCTGAACCTCGAACCAGATTTTCAGGTCGTGGCCGAGTTTGGCTCTGGTCGCGAGGCGCTGGCGGGCCTGCCGGGGCGCGGGGTGCAGGTCTGTATCTGCGACATCTCGATGCCGGATCTCTCCGGGCTGGAGCTGTTAAGCCAGCTGCCGAAAGGAATGGCGACGATCATGCTCTCGGTTCACGACAGCCCGGCGCTGGTCGAGCAGGCGCTCAACGCGGGCGCGCGGGGCTTCCTCTCTAAACGCTGTAGCCCGGACGAGCTTATTGCCGCGGTGCGCACCGTCTCCACCGGCGGCTGCTATTTAACGCCGGATATCGCCGTCAAGCTGGCGGCCGGAAGGCAGGATCCGCTCACCAGACGCGAACGTCAGGTGGCGGAGAAGCTCGCGCAGGGCATGTCGGTGAAAGAGATTGCCGCCGAGCTGGATCTGTCGCCGAAAACCGTGCACGTCCATCGCGCCAACCTGATGGAAAAACTCAACGTCAGCAACGACGTCGAGCTGGCGCGCCGCATGTTCGACAGCTGGCAATGAGTTCCGCTTTTTCACGGCTGATTGCCGTCGTCGCCAGCTTTTTTATCTTCTCCGCCGCGTGGTTCTGCCTGTGGAGCATCAGCCTGCATCTTGTCGAGCGCCCCGAGCTGGCGGTGCTGCTGTTTCCCTTCGGCCTGCGTCTTGGGCTAATGCTCCAGTGCCCGCGCGGCTACTGGCCGGTTTTGCTCGGCGCTGAGTGGCTGATGCTGGTCTGGCTGGCGCAGGAAGTTGCCCTCGCGCCCCTGCCCTTATTGATGACCGGAAGCGTGCTCACGCTTCTCCCGGTTGCGCTCATTTCCCGCTACCGCCACCAGCGCGACTGGCGCACGCTGCTGCGGCAGGGGGCGGCGCTGATTGCCGCCGCGTTGCTACAATCCCTGCCGTGGATTGGCGAGAAGGAGATGCTCAACGCCCTGCTGCTGACCCTCACCGGCGGCCTGACGCTGGCGCCAACCTGTCTCGTTATTTGGCACTACCTCACCAGCACCGTCTGGCAGCCGCTCGGCCCGGCGCTGGTTTCTCAACCGGTGAACTGGCGCGCCCGGCACCTTATCTGGTATCTGCTGCTGTTTGTGGTGAGCCTGTGGCTCCAGCTTGGCCTGCCCGCCGAGCTTTCACGCTTCACGCCATTTTGTCTGGCGCTGCCGATTATCGCCCTGGCCTGGCACTACGGCTGGCAGGGGGCGCTGATCGCCACGCTGATGAACGCTATCGCGCTGATTGCCAGCCAGACCTGGCACGATCATCCCGTAGATTTACTGCTTTCCCTGCTGGCCCAGAGCCTGACCGGGCTGCTGCTCGGGGCGGGCATTCAGCGCCTGCGCGAGCTGAACCAGTCCCTGCAAACCGAGCTGGCGCGCAACCGCCGTCTGGCGGAGCGTCTGCTGGAGACGGAAGAGAGCGTGCGGCAGGAGGTGGCCCGCGAGCTGCACGACGATATCGGCCAGACTATCACCGCCATCCGCACGCAGGCGGGCATTGTTCAGCGCCTGGCGGCCGAAAACGCGGGCGTGAAGCAGGGCGGGGCGCATATCGAACAGCTTTCGCTGGGCGTCTATGATTCCGTTCGTCGCCTGTTAGGACGGCTGCGCCCGCGCCAGCTTGACGACCTTACGCTTGAGCAGGCGGTACGTTCCCTGATGCGCGAGATGGAGCTGGAAAGCCGCGGTATTGTCAGCCATCTCGACTGGCGCATTAACGAATCTTCGCTCAGCGAAGGCCAGCGCGTGACGCTGTTCCGCGTCTGTCAGGAGGGGCTGAACAACATCGTCAAGCACGCCAGCGCCAGCGCGGTCACCATCCAGGGCTGGCAGCAGGACGAGCGCCTGATGCTGGTGATTGAAGACGACGGCTGCGGCCTGCCGCCGGGCTCCGGCCAGCAGGGCTTTGGCCTGGTGGGCATGCGCGAGCGCGTGAAGGCGCTGGGCGGCACGCTGACCCTCTCCTGCACCCACGGGACGCGCGTCAGCGTCAGTTTGCCGTTAAGGACGTCTCATGTTTAAAACCCCAGCCAGCGCAGCCTCATTAATCAACAAAGCGGAAATCGACGCCCGCTACCGCTACTGGCGTCGCCATATCCTGATTACCATCTGGCTCGGCTACGCGCTGTTCTACTTCACCCGCAAAAGCTTCAACGCCGCCGCGCCAGAAATCCTCGCCAGCGGCGTGATGACGCGCACCGATATCGGCCTGCTGGCGACGCTGTTTTACATCACCTACGGCCTGTCGAAGTTCTTCTCGGGCATCGTCAGCGATCGCTCCAACGCGCGCTACTTTATGGGCGTTGGGCTGATCGCCACCGGCGTGGTGAACATCCTGTTCGGCTTCTCCACCTCGCTGTGGGCCTTCGCCCTGCTGTGGGCGCTGAACGCCTTTTTCCAGGGCTGGGGCGCGCCGGTCTGTGCCCGCCTTCTTACCGCCTGGTACTCGCGCAACGAGCGCGGCGGCTGGTGGGCAATCTGGAACACCGCGCATAACGTCGGCGGGGCGCTGATCCCGATGGTGGTGGGTGCCGCGGCGCTGCACTACGGCTGGCGCGCGGGGATGATGATTGCCGGTGGCCTGGCGATTGTCGCCGGGCTGTTCCTCTGCTGGCGCCTGCGCGACAGGCCGCAAACCGTCGGCCTTCCGCCGGTGGGCGACTGGCGGCACGACGAGATGGAGATCGCCCAGCAGCAGGAGGGCGCGGGGCTGACCCGCAGGGAGATCCTCACCCGATACGTGCTGAAAAACCCGTACATCTGGCTGCTGTCGCTCTGCTACGTACTGGTCTACGTGGTGCGCGCGGCCATCAACGACTGGGGCAATCTGTACATGTCCGAGACGCTCGGCGTGGACCTGGTGACCGCCAACTCCGCGGTGACGATGTTCGAGCTGGGCGGGTTTATTGGCGCGCTGGTGGCGGGCTGGGGCTCGGACAAGCTGTTCAACGGCAACCGTGGTCCGATGAACCTGATTTTCGCCGCCGGGATTTTGCTCTCCGTCGGCTCGCTGTGGCTGATGCCGTTTGCCAGCTACGTGATGCAGGCGGCATGCTTCTTCACCATCGGCTTCTTCGTGTTTGGCCCGCAGATGCTGATCGGCATGGCGGCGGCTGAGTGTTCCCACAAAGAGGCGGCAGGCGCGGCGACGGGCTTTGTCGGGCTGTTTGCCTACCTGGGCGCATCGCTCTCCGGCTGGCCGCTGGCGCGGGTGATCGACGTCTGGCACTGGAGCGGTTTCTTCGCGGTGATCGCCATCGCGGCGGGAATTTCCGCCCTGCTGCTGTTGCCGTTCCTGCACGCGCAGGCCCCGCGCGAAGCCAGCGTGATGTGATGCGCTTCACCTTTTCACCCCGTATGGCGCAAAACTAGGAAATTTTCCCGGTTTTACCTGGACGCTGTCTCAGGCATCTCTCCCGGCTGATTTTTACAATGCTGCAAAAATCAGCTCAGGAGTAAACCAACCATGCTGGCCTTCTTAAATCAGGTGCGCAAGCCGACCCTGGATCTGCCGCTCGACGTGCGGCGCAAGATGTGGTTCAAACCGTTCATGCAGTCCTATCTGGTGGTCTTCATCGGCTACCTGACCATGTACCTGATCCGCAAAAACTTTAACATCGCGCAGAACGACATGATCTCCACCTACGGGCTGAGCATGACGCAGCTGGGGATGATTGGCCTGGGCTTTTCCATCACCTACGGCGTGGGGAAAACCGTTGTGTCCTACTACGCGGACGGCAAAAACACCAAGCAGTTCCTGCCGTTTATGCTGATCCTCTCCGCCATCTGTATGCTCGGCTTCAGCGCCAGCATGGGCGCGGGCTCCGTCAGCCTGTTCCTGATGATCGCCTTCTACGCCCTGAGCGGTTTCTTCCAGAGTACCGGCGGGTCATGCAGCTACTCCACCATCACCAAATGGACCCCGCGCCGCAAGCGTGGTTCCTACCTCGGCATGTGGAACATCTCCCACAACCTCGGCGGGGCGGGTGCGGCAGGCGTGGCGCTGTTTGGCGCGAACTACCTGTTCGACGGCCACGTGATCGGCATGTTTATCTTCCCATCGATTATCGCCCTGATTGTCGGCTTTATCGGCCTGCGCTTCGGCAGCGACTCCCCGGAATCCTACGGTCTCGGCAAAGCCGAAGAGCTGTTCGGCGAGGAGATCAGCGAAGAGGACAAAGAGACCGAAGAAAACGAGATGTCCAAATGGCAGATTTTTGTTGAGTACGTGTTGAAAAACAAAGTGATCTGGCTGCTGTGCTTCTCAAACATCTTCCTCTACGTGGTGCGTATCGGTATTGACCAGTGGTCGACGGTGTATGCCTTCCAGGAGCTGAAGCTTTCTAAAGAAGTGGCGATTCAGGGCTTCACCCTATTTGAAGTGGGCGCGCTGGTCGGCACGCTGCTGTGGGGCTGGCTCTCCGACCTCGCCAACGGCCGTCGCGCGCTGGTGGCCTGCATCGCGCTGGCGCTGATTATCGCCACCCTCGGCATCTACCAGCACGCCAGCAACCAGTACGTTTATCTGGCGTCCCTGTTCGCGCTCGGCTTCCTGGTGTTTGGCCCGCAGCTGCTGATCGGCGTGGCGGCAGTTGGCTTCGTGCCGAAAAAAGCGATCGGCGCCGCCGATGGAATTAAAGGCACCTTCGCTTATCTTATCGGCGACAGCTTCGCCAAGCTGGGTCTGGGGATGATCGCCGACGGCACGCCGATTTTCGGCCTGACCGGCTGGGCGGGTACCTTCGCGGCGCTGGATGCCGCAGCGATCGGCTGTATCGTCCTGATGGCGATGGTAGCGGTGCTGGAAGAACGTAAAATTCGCCGTGAGAATCGTGCGCAGAAGCAGAAATTGAAAGCGGCCTGAGTGTGCAGGTAACTTCTTTGCCCGGCTGACCGCCGGGCTTTTTTATTTAGAGGCTCTACCTTTACCCCGCTTTACACACCCGCTCCTCTCCATGCTCTACAGTGTTTTTGCTGCCGCCATTCGTGCAGCCTTAGAACGGAGAACCTGCATGTTGACCCGACGATTGTCCTGCCTGGCGCTGCTGATGGCGCTGGCGTCCCCCGCGATGGCCGCGGATAACCCTACCTACGGCGAGAAACTGGAAGGTTTTGACTATGGCTGGCCGGTAAAACACTTTGCCTTTACCTCGCAAAACCAGCCTCTGGAAATGGCCTACCTGGACGTTAAGCCGGAAAACCCTAACGGCCGCACCGTGGTGCTGATGCACGGAAAAAACTTCTGCGCCGGTACCTGGGACGGCACGATCCGCGCGCTTTCAGCCAGCGGGTATCGGGTGGTTGCTCCCGACCAGATCGGCTTCTGTAAATCCACCAAGCCGGAGCGGTATCAGTACACCTTCCAGCAGCTGGCGGATAACACCCACGCCTTGCTCAAATCGCTCGGCGTCGATCGCGTGACGGTTATCGGCCACTCGACCGGCGGCATGCTGGCGACCCGCTACGCGCTGATGTGGCCGCAGCAGGTGGAGCAGCTGGTGATGGTCAATCCGATAGGCCTGGAAGACTGGAAAGCACGCGGCGTGCCGCATATTACGGTCGACCAGTGGTATCAGCGCGAGCTGAAGGTCAGCGCCGACGGCATTCGCCAGTATGAGAAAAACACCTATTACGCCGGGGAGTGGAAGCCGGAATACGAGCGTTGGGTAACCATGCTTGCCGGGCTGAACAACGGGCCGGGCAAAACGCGCGTGGCCTGGAACTCGGCGCTGCTTTACGACATGATCTACACCCAGCCGGTTATCTACGAATTTAGCGACCTGAAGATGCCGGTATTATTGATGATCGGCACGAAGGACAACACTGCCATCGGGAAAGATCTCGCCCCACCGGAAATCCGCAAGACGCTTGGCAACTATGCGGTGCTGGGGAAAGAGACGGCGAAGCGCATTCCGCACGCGACGCTGGTGGAATTTAACGACATGGGCCACGCGCCGCAGATGCAGGACCCCGTACGCTTCCACGAGGCGCTGCTGAAGGAACTTCAGGCTCGCTGACTGGTTTCCAGCAACAGCCCGCGCAGCCACGCCTGCGCGGGATTGCGGTGCGTTCTGCCGTGCCAGGCCATACTTTTGGTAAAGCCGGGTACGGCCACTGGCGTTTCGCACACGAACATCCCCGTCTGGTTTTCCGCTATGCGTGACGGCACGACGGCAATCATATCGCTGAGAGCCAGCACGTCCGGCAGGACCAAAAAGTTGCTCACTGAAAGCCCCACGTGCCGCATGCGGCCAATTTTCTCCAGCGCACCATCGGTAACGCCACGAAAACCGTCGCCTTCGTAAGAGACCAGCACATGCTCCAGAGTGCAGAATCGGTCTAACGCCATAGTCTTTCCCGCATCCGGATGGTCGGCGCGCATCATGCAAACGTACCGTTCATCATAAAGCGCCCGGCTGTGAAGCTCATCGGGCGTGGTATGTGGGGTGATCAGCGCCACGTCAACGCTGCCCTGTTCAAGCTGGCTGACCAGGCGACCAGATTCCACGGGCACCACGCGCACGCGAATGCCAGGCGCCTGCACTTTAAGGGCGGCGATAAAGGGTACGACCACCGCGCGCAGGGCGTAGTCGGTCGCGGCGAGGGTGAAGGTGAGCGTTGCGGTGATCGGGTCAAAAGCCACGGGCTGTAACAGCACGTCGATATCAGCAAGTATACGCTTCACCGGAGCGGCTAACGCTTCAGCGCGTGTAGTTGGCACCATCCCATGCGGGGCGCGGATGAAGAGCGGATCGTTGAAGTAATCCCGCAGGCGGTTGAGCATGCCGCTTACGGCGGGCTGGGTCAGGGCAAGACGCGCCGCCGCGCGGGTGACGCTGCGTTCATCCAGCAGGGCGTCGAGCGTTTTCAGCAGGTTAAGATCCAGCGTGCGAAGATCCGCTTTCATGACGTTTTTCCACCTCTTTTCCGTACACTATTCTGGTGCCGCCCGCTGTCGACGCGCTGCGTTTCCCGCTATGATGAGCGGCTAGTCAAAGGAGAACACATGGTCTGGATAATGCTGGCAACGCTTGCCGTGGTCTTTGTGGTGGGATTTCGCGTCCTGACCTCAGATTCCCGCCGCGCCATCAAACGTTTAAGCGAGCGTCTGGGCATTACCCCAATGCCTGTTGAGTCGATGATCGATCAGTTCGGTAAAACGCCGGGCAATGAGTTTATCCGCTACCTTGAGCGCCCGGACGAGGCGCATCTGCAAAACGCCGCGCAGGTGCTGCTTATCTGGCAGGTCTGCATTGTCGACGGTAGCGAAGAGAACCTGCATACCTGGCACCGCCTGCTGCGTAAAGCTCGCCTGGCCGCGCCGATTACCGATGCACAAATCCGTCTCGCCCTCGGCTTTATGCGCGAGATGGAACCTGACCCGCAGGAGCTTAACGCCTTTCAACTGCGTTATAACCAGCTCTTCCTGCCGGAAGAGGGCGTGTTTTACCTGCACTGATATCACGAACCGTGATGAAGAGTATAAAGCATCGTCATTAGATTTATACCACTCACGGGTGCACCATCACCTCATCCACTAAAACGATGAGGTGAACCATGAAACAATCCGCCATTATCTGGCCGAACGACTACCTGCCAGGCACTACCGATAACTTTGCATCTAACGAAATCATCGTCGCCGGGCTGAGCGCGAAAGAGATCTGGGCTCAGCTCAACGACACCACCCTGTGGCCGTCTTATTACAGCAACGCCGAGGATATCCGTTTCCATGACGGCAGCGGCCCGGCGTTGAGTGCTAACGCTCGCTTTCGCTTTACCACCTTTGGCTTTCCGGTTGAGGCGCAGGTAACGGAGTATGTTCCACCTGTGGACGGTGAAGCCGCGCGTATCGCGTGGCACGGCTGGGTGGAAGGGGATGCAAATTCTCGTCTGGATGTGATCCACGCCTGGCTGTTTGAAGACCTGCCCGGAAACCGAGTGCGCATTCTGACTCAGGAATCGCAGAAAGGCGCACCAGCGCAGGAACTTGCTCGCGCCGTGCCGAATCCGATGATTAACGGGCATCAGGAGTGGATCGTCGGGCTGGCGAATGCGGCGATGCAAGAAAAGTTGTCAAATCGTTAAATTCGTCACACTTTTGATGATAAACTGCGCGACTTTTCCGCACGTTTTTATCTTCAGGTGACGCCATGACAGAACATATCCAGCCCACGACCAGACCGCAGACCAACGAGGTTTCTCGGCCCAACTGGTCGGCGGTTTTCTCCGTGGCGTTCTGCGTCGCCTGCCTGATTACCGTTGAGTTTCTGCCGGTAAGCCTGCTGACGCCGATGGCGCAGGATCTGGGCATTTCCGAAGGCGTGGCGGGGCAGTCCGTTACCGTCACCGCCTTCGTGGCGATGTTCGCCAGCCTGTTTATCACCCAGGTGATTGGCACCATCGACCGCCGTAAAGTGGTCATTCTGTTCAGCGTGCTGCTGACGCTCTCCTGCCTGCTGGTCTCCTTCGCGGAAAGCTTCACCCTGCTGCTGCTCGGTCGCGCCTGCCTGGGGCTGGGGCTCGGCGGCTTCTGGGCGATGTCGGCCTCGCTGACTATGCGCCTGGTGCCCGCGCGCACGGTGCCAAAAGCGCTTTCCGTTATCTTCGGTGCGGTCTCTATCGCGCTGGTGATCGCCGCGCCGCTGGGCAGCTTCCTCGGTGGGATTATCGGCTGGCGTAACGTCTTTAACGCCGCGGCGGTGATGGGCCTGCTCTGTATCATTTGGGTGTGGAAAGCGCTGCCGTCGCTGCCGGGCGAAGCGGCGCACCACAAACAGAACATGTTCAGCCTGCTCAAGCGGCCGGGCGTGCTGGCGGGGATGACCGCGATCTTCATGGCCTTTGCCGGGCAGTTTGCCTTCTTCACCTATATCCGCCCGGTGTACATGACCATGGCGGGTTTTGACGTTGACGGCCTGACGCTGGTGCTGCTGAGCTTCGGTATCGCCAGCTTTGTCGGCACCTCGCTGTCGTCGCAGTTCCTGAAACGCTCCCTGAAGGTGGCGCTGGCGGGCGCGCCGCTGGTGCTGGCGGCGAGCGCCACGGTGCTGGTGCTGTGGGGCAGCGATAAGTGGGTGGCGTCTGCCATCGCGATTATCTGGGGCTTTGCCTTTGCGCTGGTGCCGGTGGGCTGGTCGACGTGGATCACCCGCTCTCTGGCCGATCAGGCGGAAAAAGCCGGGTCGATTCAGGTGGCGGTAATCCAGCTGGCGAACACCTGCGGCGCGGCTATTGGCGGCGTGGCGCTTGACCATCTGGGGCTGACGTCACCGCTGGTGATTTCCGGTACGCTGATGCTGCTGACGGCGCTGCTGGTGGCGGGGAAGGTTAAGGCGAAGTAGTAAATTCCCCCCCTCACCCTAACCCTCTCCCCAAAGGGGAGAGGGGACTGCTCGGTACTGTCTTTTCACCCTCGCCCCTTTGGGGAGAGGGCCGGGGTGAGGGGACATCAGGCTACGCCGATGCCTTAATCCTTCTACGCGAATCCATCGAAATCAGCACCACCGACGACACGATCAGCAGCGTGCCCAGCCAGTCCGGCAGGGTGAACGCCACCCCCAGCAACACCACCGACAGCAGCGCGCTGCTCAGCGGCTCGGCGCAGCTCAGAATGCTCGCCTTCGGCCCGCCAATCATCTGCGCGCCTTTCAGGTACAGGCTGAACGTCAGCGCCGTGCCAATCACCACCAGATAGAAAAACGCCAGCAGCAGGCTGCCGTCAATTACGAAAGTGGTGTCGCGCCCGGCGTAGAACGGCGTCAGCATCAATCCGGCAATCAGCATGCTCCAGCCGACAATCGGCAGCGTGCCGTAGCGGGCGATCAGCGTCGACGGATAGGTCGTATAAAACGCGGCGGCAAACGCCGAGGCGATACCGAAGAACAACGCGGCAGGGGAGATGGAGAGCGAGGTCGGATCGCCGTGGGTCACCAGCAGGAAAGTGCCGATCAACGACGTAAAAATCGCTGACAGGACAAATACGCCGGGACGCTTTTTCCGCGCCAGGGCGAACCACGCCACAATGATGGTCGGTGACAGAAACTGCAGCACGGTAGCGGTCGCCGCGTTGGATTTTTCAATCGTCAGGAGGAAAGTGAGCTGCACGGTGAGCGCGCCGACCAGCGAGAAAAACAGCAGGCTGAGGGCGTCCTTGCGGTTTTTGATGACCGAGATAATCTTGTCGCCGTGAACGAAGGAGAGCGTCAGGAGGATCACGCCGGTAAACAGCAGGCGAACCATGGTCAGGTAAGGCGAAGAAATGTGGCTTTTCTCCATGATGTACTGCGCGCAAACCCCTGAGCTGCCCCATAAAACGGCGGCAATCAGGACGTTCAGCATCCCTTTGCGTGTGGAACCCATGTTCTCCCCTGTTATGTTGTCGTTAATTCGGTCAACAGCATAGCATGGTTGTGTACGGCCTGATGTCCTCACCCCGGCCCTCTCCCACGGGGCTGAGGAATCCCCAGTAATTTTTAAGCAGAAGCAATAATGTTGTTTCAGAACGAGTTAAAGCTTTCAGCGATGCCCTGGTCCGGCTGTAAATCGCCGAAGCGTTTCCGTAAGGCCGGGGCGAGGCGCACGGATGCGCCGAGAGGGCGTGGCCTGCAGGGATGCAGGCTCATGCCCGACCCGATAGCCTGAAGGAATAAGCTGAGGGCACCGCGAAGCGGCGATTTACCGCCGGGAGCCCGGGTCGCCAGGGCGGTGGCGATTGAGCCGCCCTGGCACGTTCACCGGTACAGAAATCACAGAGTAGCAAGGAACATAAAGTGAACGGAATGACCACCAGAGCCGTATGTTCCCCCTCACCCCAGCCCTCTCCCTCAAGGGAGAGGGGGTCGTCCATGCAAACATTATTTTGTGGGGATCCCTCAGCCCACGGGAAGAGGGAGCAAACACTAAAAACGGCAACGTTGCGTTGCCGTTTTGCTTTTACCTTAGAACCACGCCTCCCACATCGCGCCGACGTTGAAGTCGTCGAGCGTTTCGTCTTTGGTGTTGTTCACGCGCGCGGTGCGTTCGTTGTCCACCTTGCCGCCGGTCACGTAGAAGCGGAGCATCGGGCGGAACTCCGGCCCCATGGCGATAGACATGTTCTGCGACAGGGTCAGCTTCCAGCCCTTGTTGTCGCCGCCGTTGTCGTAGTCAACGTGCTGCCAGCCCGCTTCCAGCCAGGTGGAGTGAACGTCGTTCCACCAGTGCATCGGGCGCACGATGGCGTTGTAGTTCTTGCGGTTGTCGGTCTTATCGCGGCTGTTGTCGTAGTCGTGGAAGGCGAGGATGTATTCCACCTGCGTCGCCTGGGTGAATTTGTACAGCCCTTCGAAGCTGGCGTAGACCGTGGTCAGATCCTCGGTTTTGTTGAACACGCTGTTGTCCGCGTTATCGGAGTAGCGGGCGATGACCTTGTTCACGCCGCTGTCGTTAGTGTGGCTCAGCACCACGCCGCCCTGCCAGGCGTTCAGACGCTCGTCGCTCTCCACCGCTTTGGAGTCAAAGCCGTAGTTGGCGTACAGCTCCATGTCGATCGGGCCGAGCTTCATGCCGTGGATTTTCGAGGTTGCGGCGTAGTTGCCTTTATCGCCCGTTCCGGAACCGCCGGTACAGGTGATGCGCGACGGGTTGGCTTCATCTTCCATCACTTCCGGGCTACAGGATTCCACCGCCGCCACGGCGGCCACGTCAAACTGCACGCCACCGATGTCGAAGTTTTTCACCCCGGCGCCCTGGCCGTCGTGGTTCATCCAGAAGTAATCGTTGATGCCCTGCTGCGGACGCTGGTGGAAGTCACGACCGGCCCAGAAATAGGCGTTCGGGTTGGAGGCCATAATGTTGGTCACCCCCGCGTAGGCTTTTTTCAGGTTAACTTCGTCGCCCCAGTGGTCGATCATCACGTTGATGTCCCAGATGGCGCCGTTGTCACCCTTGAAGGCCTTGGAGAGCTGGAATTCCCCGCCGTTACCTTCGTTGCCCAGACGACCAATCGCTGACGCGCCGTTGTAGGAGCCGTCCACCGCCACGTATTTCTGATCGGCGGCCTGGAAGTGCGCGCCGTAGCGGGCGTAGCCGGTAAATTTCACGCCGAACGGGATCGCCATATCCGGGGATTGCGCCGCGCTTTGCGGCTCGGTCACGATGTCCGCTTTTTTCGCGACTGCCGCATCCATTTTGGCCTGACGCTCGGCCAGGGCTTTATCCACCGCTTTCGCCACAATGGCGTCGATTTGCTCCTGGGTAAATTCTTGTGCGAGCACGGAAATTGGGCAAAGCGCGGCGATAACCGCCATGGTTAATGGAAGTTTTTTAATCGTATTCATGGTTATCTCAATATAGTTTAATTTTATTCAGACAATAACCATCCCGCTCCGATCTGACAGAGTATGTCGCTATCATCAGAACAAGTGGATCTCTATTTAGGGTACAGAGGTATTACATTAATTATTTCGCCATAGACTATCTCTGATATAAATGAATAATTTCTTCGGACAGTTCACGCGCTAATAAAGAATTCATTAAATGATCCTGCGCGTGCACCATGATTAACGTCATCGTCTGGCGGCCTTCGCCTGCATCCTGCTCGATCAGTTTGGTCTGCATCTTGTGCGCCTGGCGCGAGTAGCCGTCGGCTTCGCGCAGCAGGCTTTTGGCCTCGTCAAAGTTGCCCTGACGCGCCGCGTGCAGAGCTTCAAAGCACAGACTGCGTGACTGTCCGGCATTGACGATAATTTCCATTACGGCTTCTTCTAGTGCGATCATCATTATTACTCTTTTTCAAAACTATTATTTAAGGCGGTGGCGGCAAACCACTCTCCGCTTTTCTTAATGGTGCGCTGCTGCGTCTGTAAATCGAGCTGGATAAATCCGTAGCGATTTTTATAGGCATTGCACCACGACCAGTTATCAATAAACGTCCACATATGGTAGCCAAGACAATTGCACCCTTCGCTAATCCCCTTATGCAGCCAGGCTAAATGTTCGGAAATAAACTCGATGCGGTATTGATCGTTAATCTGGCCGTTTTCAATAAAGCGCTGCTCATTTTCGACGCCCATGCCGTTTTCAGAAATAAAGCAGCGAGGGTTGCCGTAATTGTCGCGCAGGTTAACCAGAATATCGTAAATACCCGGCTCGTAGATTTCCCAGCCGCGGTACGGGTTCATCTTGCGGCCCGGCATCTCGTAGCTATCAAAGAACCACTCCGGCATAAACGGCGCCTGCGGGTTCACCGCGCTTTCGCGACACTTTACGCGACGCGGCTGATAGTAGTTCACGCCGAGCAGGTCGATTTTCCCTTCCGCAATCAGAGCGCTGTCTTCCGGCCTGCAGGCAGGCAGCTGATCGTAAGCCTTCAGCAGCGCCACCAGGTCCGCCGGGTATTCGCCGCGCAGGACCGGGTCGAGGAAGCTGCGGTTAAACATCAGGTCCGCGATGTGCGCCGCCTTCACGTCCGCCGGGTTCTGCGAGCGCGGATAGGACGGCGTCAGGTTCAGCACGATGCCAATTTCCCCGGCGTAATGCCCGGCGCGGTAGGCCTGAACCGCCTTCGCATGGGCCAGCACGGTGTGGTACGCCACGGTGGCTGCCCGACGAAAATCCACCACGTTCGGGTAGTGGAAGTCGTACAGATAACCGCCTTCCACCGGGACAATCGGCTCGTTGAAGGTAAACCAGTGCAACACGCGATCGCCGAACAGCTCGAAGCAGATCTGCGCATAGCGGGCGTAAGCGTCCACCACGTCGCGGTTTTCCCAGCCGCCAATCTCCTGCATCGCCATCGGCATGTCGAAATGGAACAGGGTCATAAACGGCGTGATGCCCTGTTCATTCAGCTCATCAATGACCTGATTGTAAAAATCGACCGCTTCCGCATTCACTTCACCGATACCGTCGGGGATCAGGCGCGCCCAGCTAATCGAGGTGCGAAAGCTGTTGTGGTTCAGCTGCTTTAACAGCTGAATGTCCGTTTTCCAGTGCTGATAAAACGTGGAGGTGTGCTGCGGCCCCACGCCGTTGTGAAAACGGTTCGGCTCGCGGGCAAACCAGTAATCCCACGTGGTTTCTCCCTCTCTTGCCCCTTCGGTCTGGAGAGCGGAGCTTGCGCTGCCCCACCAGAAGTTATCGGGAAATGCGTATTTCATGTCCTTTCCTCTTTGACTTAATTACTTGCGGCTTCAGCGGTACCGACGGTTGCCTGGGCTTTCTGCTCTTCGTTTTTCATCAGCGTACGCTCATAGGCGCGCAGAAACGGCAGATACATCAGCGCGGACATCACCATACAGACCAGGCACATGATCACCGGACTGAGCGCCCAGTTTGCCGCCCACGAGGCACCAATCGGCGCGGGGGTGGTCCACGGGGTCAACGACACAACCTGTGCCAGCCAGCCGAGTTTGGTTGCGCCGTACGCCAGGCAGGCGTTGACCAGCGGAACAAACACGAACGGGATAAACAGCATCGGGTTCATGATGATCGGCGCGCCGAACAGAATCGGCTCATTGATGTTAAAGAAGCTCGGCACAATGCCCATTTTGCCGATGGTGCGCAGATGCGTGGCGCGGCTGCGCAGCAGCAGGAACGCCAGCGGCAGCGTGGAGCCTACGCCGCCAATCAGCAGGTAGTGATCCCAGAAGCCCTGCAGGTAAACGTGCGGCAGCGCTGCGCCAGCGGCCAGTGCCGCCTGGTTTGCGGAGAGGTTTGCCATCCAGAACGGGTTCATGATGCCGGTGACGATCAGCGAGCCGTGGATACCGGCAAACCAGAAGATCTGGCACAGCAGCACGGAGAGCAGAATCGCGGGCAGGGAGTCAGACGCGGACACCAGCGGCTCCAGCAGGTGCATAATCGCCTGCGGGATAATCATTCCGGTCTGCGCTTCTATGAACAGGTTCAGCGGGTGCAGGGTACCAATCACCACCATCACCGGGATCAGGATTTCGAACGAGCGCGCCACGCCGGTTGGCACTTCCTTCGGCAGGCGGATGGTCACGTTGTTCTGCTTCAGCCACGCATAGACGCGGGTGGAGTAGATTGCGGTGATAAGCGCGGTGAAGATGCCCTGGCCGGAGAGATACTGGGTCGAGATTTTGCCGTCGGCATACGGCGCGGCGACCAGCAGGAAGGCCATAAAGGCCAGCAGGCCGGACATCACCGGGTCGAGGTTAAACTGACGCCCCAGGCTCGCCCCAATCCCCACCGAGATGAAGAAGGTCATCACGCCCATGCTGAGGTTAAACGGCAGCATCAGCTGTTCGCGGTAGGTCTGGGAGAAATCCAGCCAGCCGCGGGCGAAGCTATTGGTGGTATCCGCCGAGAACGGCGGGAAGATGAACACCAGCATAAACGAGCCGATGATCATAAACGGCAGCGCGGCGGTAAAGCCGTCGCGGATGGCAATCACATACTTTTGCTGACCCAGCTTCGCGGCCAGCGGGGTAATTGACTGCTCAATCACCGCGACCATGGATTGATATAACGAACTCATGTGAACACCTTTTAGTGTGCCGCTTTGATGAGCGACAGAGCATAGTCCAGTACTTTATCGCCACGCTGCATGCCGTAGTCCATCATGTCGATGGGCTGCACCGGAATGCCTTTCGTAGCCGCCTTGTCTGAGAGTGTCTGTAACATGTATTTCACTTGCGGTCCGAGAAGTACCACCTGATATTGCGGAAACTGCGTATCAAATTCGGAAACACCGTACGCATCAATCTTTACCGGAACACCACGTTCTTTCGCGACATCGACCATTTTGCTGACCAACAGGCTGGTGGACATCCCGGCAGAGCAGCACAGCATAATCTTGAACATCGACAACCATCCTCTAAATGTAAAAAGTTATTGCGAGAGTGATTGGACATGATACGGAAACCGGTTTCCATTCATAAAAGACAGAAGTGTGACAATCATCAAGATCCCTTACTTATGAGGCTAATTAACCGGATGTGGGTCACATAATTTGGCTGTATTTGCGTCATTTTGAGTGGAAACGGAAAATCGGTTTCCATGAAAAACGGAAACGGATATACTCCGTTCTGGCTATAATGTGAGCCGTAGCGGTGATGGAATTTGCAGGCGCGAGGTTAGCCTGCCAGGGGAAAGAGATGTCGACAATCAATGATGTATCACGTCTGGCCGGGGTGTCTAAAGCCACGGTATCGCGAGTGTTGAGTGGGTCACGTGGCGTTAAGGAAGCCAGCCGTCAGGCCGTGCTGAAGGCGGTGGATGAGCTGAACTATCGTCCCAACGTGATTGCCCAGTCGCTGCTGAGCCAGTCGACGGGCTGCATTGGGGTGATCTGCGCGCAGGAAAACATTAACCAGACCACCGGGTATCTGTACGCGCTGGAAAAACAGCTCAGCCAGCATCAAAAACACCTGCTGCTGCGCTTCGCGCATAGCAAAGCGGAAGTGATGAACGCTCTCGAAGAACTCTCCTGCGGCCTGTGTGACGACATCCTGGTGATTGGTGCCCGTTTCCCGCTGGACGTGGATATGGAAAACGTCATCCTGGTGGACTGCATGGAGGCTGATAATTCCAACAGCATCCAGTTCGACCACGCTTTTGCCGCCGAAACCGCCTGTAACTACCTCACCAGCCAGGGGCGACGCCAGATTGCCCTGATCCACCCCCACGGCAGCGGGTTTGCCGACCAGGTGCTGCTTGGCTACAAGCACGCGCTGGAGAAAAACTTCCTGCCCTTTAATCGCAACCTCGTCTTTATGGACGCGACCTCCTCGTCCGTTGCGCTGCAGGAGTTGCTTAACAACGCCAGCACCCTGAATTTCAACGCGCTGCTGGTGGCGGACGAGCAGGAAGCTCAGCGGGTGATCCCGCAGCTGCAGGCGTTTAATAAATCGGTGCCGGAAGATATCATGGTCTTCAGTCTTGCCGGATCGCTGCACCTGCCGGGTATTCCGGTGATCCCGGCCATTGAATATTCCATGGACGCGATGGCGGCACGCATCGTGAGCTGGCTGACGGAGAAAACGCAGATGCTCGGGTCCTATGTTCTGCGCGGAGATCTCATCATTCCGGACGTGCGGAAGCGTTAAGCATGTTTTGTCGGCCGGGTAAGCGCAGCGCCACCCGGCGAGAACTCAATAATCCTCCATGCAATCCACCTGACTTACTGCATCCCAGTAGGCGTCCAGGTTGTCGCGCTTCACGGCGGTAACGGCATTTTTGATCAGCAGCTGGTTGGCCTCTGAAGACAAAATCATTGCCTGCCAGGCCTTATCGCTCTGCTTTTTCTGCGGCGTACAGGCTTTCTTCACATCTTTCAGAACCTGCTGTTTTATTTGTGCATCCTTTGCCGGATCGTCTTTTTCCTGAGCATGGACAAACGCGGCGAAGAGCAGACAAACCAGCAGGCAGACCAGGTGCGCAGCTTTCATCAAAACCCCCTTGAGAAGTCACAGGCTTCCCATGAAATATATCGTTACATTCAGTGTCGCGACGCCAGTCGAAAGTATGAATTTTCTCCAGAGTGTGGGTATGCGATAGTGAAACGGCAGAAAAAATAAGGAGAAAAATATGCACCTGAGCATTACTGATAATGTCACGACGCAGGAGAAAGAGGAGTTACTGACGGGTCTGAGGGCTTTTAACGGGCAGTTTCTCGATCTGACAAATTTTAGCGGCGACGTTGGGGTTTACGTGCGTGACGATAAAGGCGTCATGCTCGGTGGGCTAATAGGCGTGCGTAAAGGCGACTGGCTTAATATCGACTATCTCTGGGTGAGCGACACCGTGCGAGGTACCGGCGTGGGCAGCCAGCTCATCAGAACGGCCGAAGAGGAAGCCAGACGCAAAGGCTGCAAGCACGCGCTGGTGGATACCGTCAGCTTCCAGGCGCGCCCGTTTTATGAAAAACAGGGGTACCAGTTGCAGATGTCTTTGCAGGATTATCCTTATCCGGGTATGCAGCGACATTACCTGGCGAAAGCGCTTTAAGTCCGCTGCGGTGATTATGGATTCTGCTATTTATTGCGAGTCGCTTTCCTAATTTGAAGCGTGCTGCTTGTCTTCTTTTCAGGCCCTGGCGCATGCTTTGGCCTGGTTAAATAAAGCATGGAGATGTCAATGGAACGGACAGCAAAACTCTTCAAAAAGGGGCGGAATCAGGCGGTGATGCTGCCTGCTGAATTCGCGTTTGATACGGAGAGCGTCTACATCCGGCGGGATGAGGAGGGGAACGTCGTTTTGGCGGCAAAACCTGTTCAGACAAAGAGCTGGGATAATTTTTTCCGCCTGCTGGCAGTTACAGACGTACCGGATTCGTTTCTGAGCAAAGAGGAGCGCAATCAGAGTGTTACGACAAGAGACCCTCTGGATGGAGCCTGTTTATGAGGCATATGCTGGATACGAATATCGTGAGCCACTTGTTTAAACGACACCTGGAGGTTGTAAGCAGAATGACATGCCTGACTCCGGGGGACAACGATTGTGACAAACGATCGTGCATTCAGAATGGTGCAGGAGCTTGCCGTCGAGGACTGGACGACAACGTCGTGATCCCTGATGCCGGGTAAGCGCAGCGCCACCCGGCGATACCCGCATATAACTTATCCTTCTTATTGATTCTTTTTCGTTTTTTATTTCACCGCCTCGTTGTCGATATAGTCACTACACCATTCAGCAAAAGGAACTGTCTAGTGAAACGTCGATTAGGTGCTCTGGTACTCGCTGGCCTGCTGTTGGCAGGGTGCGATCAAAGTGGCAGCGATGCCAAACACATTAAAGTGGGCGTCATCAACGGCGCGGAACAGGACGTGGCGGAAGTCGCCAAAAAGGTGGCGAAAGAGAAATATGGCCTGGACGTGGAGCTGGTAGGGTTCAGCGGCTCGCTGTTGCCTAACGATGCCACAAATCAGGGAGAGCTGGATGCCAACGTCTTCCAGCACCGCCCGTTCCTTGCAGAAGATAACAAGGCGCATGGCTACAAGCTGGTGGCCGTGGCGAACACCTTCGTTTTCCCGATGGCTGGCTATTCCCGCAAAATCAAATCCGTGTCTGACCTGAAGGACGGGGCGACTATCGCCATTCCAAACGATCCGACCAACCTTGGCCGCGCGCTGCTGCTGCTGCAAAAAGAGAAGCTCATCACCCTGAAGCCGGACACCGGGCTGCTGCCGACGGCGCTGGATATTACCGCCAACCCTAAACAGCTGAAAATTATGGAGCTGGAAGGGGCACAGCTGCCGCGCGTGCTGGAGGATCCGAAAGTGGATGTCGCCATCATCAGCACCACCTATATTCAGCAAACCGGGCTGTCGCCGGTGCATGACAGCGTCTTTATTGAAGATAAAAACTCGCCGTACGTGAATATCGTGGTGACGCGCGAAGACAACAAAGACGCGGAGAACGTGAAGGCGTTTATCCAGTCCTATCAGTCACCGGAAGTGGCGAAAGCGGCGGAGACGATCTTTAACGGCGGGGCGGTGCCGGGCTGGTAAAGGAACCGGCAGAAAACGCGGTGATTAAATTGGCCCGATTCCATCGGTAATCGCCCTTTAACCCACAGCGTTACCGGCGACGGCTGGCTATCCTCCTTATCACACCAACCGGAGGATAGCCCATGAACATTACCCACATTCGCAACGCCACCCAGCTGATTACCTACGCCGGAAAACGTCTTTTAATCGACCCGATGCTGGCCCCGAAGGGCGCTTATCCGGGCTTTCCCGGCACGGCGCATGCCGATATCCGTAACCCGACGGTCGAACTCCCCGTTGACGTCAACACGCTGCTGGACGTCGACGCGGTGATCGTCACTCATACACATGATGATCACTGGGATCGCGCCGCAGCAGAGCTGATCGCCAAAGATAAACCGATCTACGTGCAAAACGATCGTGACGCCGCGCTGCTGCGCAGCCAGGGGTTTAGCAACCTGACGGTCATGACCGACGCGACCACCTTTGGCGATATTCAGATTACGAAAACCCACGGCGGCCAGCACGGTACCGACCGCGCTTACGCCGTACCGGAGCTGGCGGAGCGGCTGGGCGAGGCCTGTGGCGTGGTGCTGCGTCATCCCGAGGAGAAGACGCTCTATCTTGCCGGGGATACCATCTGGCGTGATGAGGTGGCGGCCGATCTGCAAAAGCACCAGCCGGATGTAGTGGTACTGAACGCCGGCTATGCCCACGTCATCGGCTTTGGGCCCATTATTATGGGGCAGGAGGACGTGCTCAACGTTCATTTCCTGCTGCCGCAGGCCAACATTGTGGCGAGCCATATGGAGGCGATTAACCACTGCCTGTTGACCCGCAGCGCGCTGCGTGAGTACGTTGAAGCCAATCAGGTGAGTGATGCGGTGAGCATTCCCCAGGATGGCGAAACCGTTATATTCTGAGTGCGTTAACGGGAAAGGAGAGACAGATGTCGCTAGTCAACGTCGCGATTGTCGCGGTAGACGGGTTCAGCCCGTTCCACTACTCCGTTCCCTGCATTCTGTTTGGCGATTCGGTCTCCGGCGAAAAGCGCTTTAACGTGACGATCTGCGCCGAAACGCCGGGGTTTCTTAGCTCAAAAGACGGGTTCGCCCTCAATGCCACGCAGGATTACACCGCCATCGGGCAGGCCGATATTGTTGTCGTTCCCTACTGGCAGCACGTCCTTGAACGTCCGCCTCAGACGCTGCTCGACAGCCTGGTACAGGCGAGAGACCGCGGCGCAGAAATCGTCGGGCTATGTCTGGGGTCTTTTGTGCTGGCCTGGGCGGGGATCCTCGACGGTAAACGGGCCGCTACCCACTGGGAATTTGAACGCCAGTTCCAGTCGCTCTTCCCGAACGTCGAGCTGGATATCAATGCCCTCTACGTGGATGACGGCAATATCATCACCTCTGCCGGTACCGCGGCCGCGCTGGACTGCTGCCTGTATATTATTCGCCAGCGCTTTGGCAGCGTGGTCGCCAACCAGATTGCCCGCCGGATGATTGTACCGCCGCACCGCGAGGGCGGGCAGGCGCAGTTCATCGCCCAGCCGGTACCGAAAGATACCCGTGACTCACGTATTAACTGCCTGATCGACTACCTGCAGCAGCACATTACCGAACCGCATAGCCTGGACTCGCTGGCGGAGGTGGTTTCGATGAGCCGCCGCACGCTGACCCGCCATTTTATTAAAGCCACGGGCATGAGCGTCGCCGACTGGCTTACCGCCGAACGCCTGCGGCGCAGCCAGATTTTGCTTGAAGCCGGAAATATGCCCGTTGAGAGCGTGGCGGAGCTGGTGGGATTTAATTCCGCCGTCACCTGGCGGCAGCAGTTTAAGGCGCGCTTTGGGGTGAGCCCTGCTGAGTGGCGGAAAACGTTCCGTCTGCATATTTAATGCATTGCAGCTAACTTCAGATTTAAGGGTTAGTTAAACATTTCTTATTTTTTGTTAAGTGACTTCTTACGCTTCTAAAATAATCTTTTTTTAAGATGCCATAACTTAAATTAGATATACTCGCCTTAAGAATGCTCTTATATTGTACAAATTATAATTGCGTCTTAATTTTGTGGCATGGATGAACACGTCTAAAATAAAAAATAAAATAATTTCATTTAGAAATTATGCTATTGCTATGTTCCTGGCTGCGCTATTTTCAGCGAGCGCTAACGCTGCACCGCTGTCTCCAGCGGATCGCGATGCTATTCAACAGCAACAGCAGCAGCTTTTACTTCAAAACCAGCAGCAGCGCGAAGAGCTGGAGCGGAGTATTCCCCTCCCCGAACCCGCCAGACCAGGGCCTGTTACCGGCTCCGGGCCCTGTTTCACCATTAACAGCATTACGCTTTCCGGTGCGACCTTAATCTCTCCAAAAAACCAGCATAACCTTGTTGCGCCGTGGCAAGGACAGTGTCTGGATATGGCGAAAATAACGGAGCTTCTGGCCCATATTTCTGACTGGTATATCAGCCGGGGATATATCACCAGCCGCGCCTTTCTTACCGAGCAGGATCTCTCCGGGGGCCAGCTGAATATTGTTGTGCTGGAAGGCCGGCTGGAAGCGATTCGCCTGGAAGGTGAAACGCCGCGGATGCTGAAAATGGCGTTTCCGGGACGGGTGGGGCGCATCCTTAATTTACGCGACATCGAACAGGGCATGGAGCAAATAAACCGTTTGCGCGCCGAGCCGGTTCAGATTGAAATTCTTCCGGGAACCCAGCAAGGATATTCGATTGTTAATCTCACGGCAAAACCGGAATTTCCGTTAAGTGCATCGGTAAGCCTGGATAATAGCGGGCAGAAGAGCACCGGTGAAGAGCAGCTTAATGGCGTGCTCACCGCCAATAATATGCTGGGGCTGGCGGATAAATGGTTCGTCAGCGGCGGGCGCAGCAGCGATTTTGCCAGCGCGTACGATGCGCAGAATTTCCAGGCGGGCGTCAGCGTGCCGTTTGGCTACGGCCTGCTGGACTACAGCTATGCCTGGAGCAACTACCGAACCACCATCAATAACCAGGGGTTCAACTGGCTCTCTACGGGCGATACCAAAACCCACCGCGTCAACGCGTCGTGGGTGGTTTTCCGCAACGGGGATGTGAAAACCGGCATCGCGGCAGGCGTGGTTCAGCGTTCAAGCCGCAACTGGCTCAACGACGCGCCGCTTCAGAGCAGCACGCGCAATCTCTCCAGCCTGATCCTGGGCGTTACCCACACGCAAAAAATGCTGGGCGGCGTCGCGACCTTCAACCCGACCTGGAGCCACGGCATGCCGTGGTTCAATGCCGAAACCGACGAAGATAAATCCGGCGATATGCCGCGGGCTGAATTCCGCAAATGGAGCCTGAACGCCAGCTTCCAGCGTCCGATAGCCCGTAACGCCTGGTGGCTGACCAGCGCCTACGGCCAGTGGTCGCCTGACCGGCTGTACGGCTCCGAGCGTCTGACGCTCGGCGGCGAAAGCTCCGTGCGCGGTTTTAAAGAGCAGTATCTGTCCGGGGATAACGGCGGCTACTGGCGTAACGAGCTGGGATATTCCCTCTTCACCCTCCCGGTGATTGGCGCGGTGAGCGCCACGGTCGCCGTTGACGGCGGCTGGCTGGAGAAAGACAGTCAGGACCGCTTTGCCTCCGGCACGTTATGGGGTGCCTCTGTGGGGCTGAGCAGCGCCGGGCGCTGGTACAGCAGCCAGGTTTCAGTCGGCACGCCGCTGCACTATCCCGACTGGCTCGGCCCGGATCATGTGAGCGTTAACTGGCGCATTGCCTTTATGCTTTAAGAGACTCTACGACTATGGATACCCGTCACCCTCCCGTTCGTTTCTCGCAGCGTCTGATCAGCTGGATTGTCTGCGGCTTAATGGTCTGGCAACCGATGGCACCTGCCGTCGCGGCGGCGCTCACGCCGACCGGGCAGACCACGGTGGATCGGGCGGGGAACGGGGTTCCGGTCATCAATATCGCCACGCCGAACGGGGCGGGTATTTCGCATAACCAGTTCCAGGATTATAACGTCGGCAAAGAGGGACTTATCCTCAATAACGGCACGGATCGTTTAACCCAGACCCAACTGGGCGGGCTTATCCAGAACAACCCCAACCTGCAGGCCGGGCGGGAAGCGAAAGGCATCATCAACGAAGTCACGGGAGCCAGCCGCTCGCAATTGCAGGGCTACACGGAAGTCGCCGGCAAGGCGGCAAACGTCATGGTGGCTAACCCGTACGGTATCACCTGTAACGGATGCGGGTTTATCAACACCCCCAACGCCACGCTGACCACGGGTAAACCGCAGTTTGACGCTAACGGTAACCTGCTGGCGCTGGATGTAACGAAAGGGGCCATCACGGTTGAAGGCCAGGGGCTGGACGCCAGCAGGAGCGACGCGCTGTCGATTATTGCGCGCGCAACGGAAGTGAACGCCGCGATTCACGCGAACGACCTGAAGGTGACGGCGGGGGCGAACCGCGTTGGCGCAGATGGAAGCGTTAAGCCGATTGCCGGTGAGGGGGCCGCACCCGTGGTGGCTGTGGATACCGGCGCGCTCGGCGGGATGTATGCCAACCGTATCCGCCTGGTCTCCAGCGAGGCGGGCGTGGGGGTGAACCTCGGCAACCTCACCGCGCGCCAGGGGGATATTCAGCTTGATGCGGGCGGCAAACTGACGGTCTCGAACAGCCTTGCCAGCGGATCGATCGCCGCCAGCGGCGCGGGGGTGACCCTCAACGGCAGCCATCAGGCTGGTGGCGCGCTGAACGTGACCAGCTCGCAGGATGTGGAACTCAATAACAGCACGCTCGCCAGCAGCGGCGATATGCGCCTTTCCGGTGAGGGAAAAGTGCAGATGACGGGCGGCGGGACGAACAGCGCGGGCGCGCTGGCGGTCGTGGGCAGGCAGGGAATTGCGCTTTCGGATGCGACGCTGACAGGCCAGACCGACACCATGCTGTCTACCGACGGCAGTCTGACGCAGCGCGGCGGCAGCATTACCAGTAAAGGCGCGCTCAGCGTGGCGGCCGGAAAGGATATCGCGCTGACCAGTACCCGCGTCGGCAGCGATACCCGCACCACGCTGACCAGCGGCGGCACGCTGTTAGCCACGGGCAGTGCGATCTCGGCAGGGGAGAACCTTGCGCTGAGCGGCGGACAGCTGGTGCTGGACGGCCAGAGCCGGGCCGACGCCTCGGGCGATATCCGCCTGACGGGCAGTACCGTCAGTAACCAGGGACAGGTGAATGCGGGGCGCGACATTGTGCTCTCCGGCGACAGGGTGTCAAACGGCGGCCAGCTGGCGGCGAAAGGTCATCTGGATGTGAACGCCGGAGACCTGACGAACGGCGGTACGGCGCAGGGTAACGACGTCACCCTTAAGGGGCAGACGATCATCAATAATGGCACCCTCCAGAGCGTCGGAAAACTGACGTTAAATGCTGATAATCTGGAGCAGCAGGGCACGCTGAGCGCGAAAGGGGATGCGAACGTCACGGCGCGGCAAACCCTGCGTAACGGCGGCAGCGTGCTGGCTGACGGCGCGATGAACGTGACAGCAGGCACACTTGAACAGAATGGCACCCTGTCCGGCACGACGGCGCTGACGGCGCAGGCCGATACCCTGACCAGCGGCCAGGCATCCCGCACTACCAGCCAGGGCAACGTCCAGCTTACCGCCAACCGTAGCGCCAGCCTGAACGGGCAGACGGACGCGGCGGGGGCATTAACCGTTTCCACCAGCGATCTGATCACCGATCGGGATGCCCGCCTGCAGAGCGGGCAGGCGCTTACCCTTCAGGCGCAGAATGCGACGCTGAACGGCACCCAGGCGGCAAAAGGAGCGCTGTTGGCGACCGCAGGCACGCTGGCGCACGCCGGGAAATCCACCGGTAACACCCTGAATTTTAACGCGACCAACGACCTGACCAGCAGCGGGGAACTTTCCGCCGGTACGATCGGCCTCAGCGGAGAGAACATCTTCCAGTCCGGCGTCGCAAAAGCGGACCGCATGACCCTGACGGCAGGCGACCGCATCACCACCCGCGGTTCGCTGGTGGCCGATACCCTGTCGCTGGACGGTGCGTCGGTAGAGAACGGCGGGCTGCTGCAGGGAACCACCCAGCTCAATCTGAAGACCGGAGCGCTCGCGAACCTGACCGGGGGATCGGTCTACAGCGCGCAGGATTTAACGCTGAACATCCCGGTGCTGGCTAACAGCGGTCTTATCACCACCGACGGCACGCTGCGCGTCAAAGGCGACACGCTGACAAACCAGGGTGAAATCAACGGCGTCAGTCTGAGCAGCGACTATCTCAACCTGAGCAACAGCGGACGCCTGCTGGCGGACGAGCGGATCACGCTGAACGGCACCACGCTGGTTAACGCGGGCAATATTGCGGCCAGCGACCTGCACGTGACGGCGAACAGCCTGCAAAACCAGGGCACCGTTCAGGGGGAAGATACCCTGACGCTCGGTGTGGCAGACATCAGTAACCGTGGCGCGCTGCGCAGCAGCGGAACGCTGACGCTCAACGGCGATATGCTTGCCAACAGCGGCGAACTCAGCGCCACCGCGCTGCTGCTGAACCTGACCCGCCAGGCCGCCAACGATGCCGACGGGCGGGTGATTGCCCGGGACGGCCTGATCCTGACTACCGCCAGCCTGACGAACGGCGGGCTGATGGCAGGTACCGACGCACAGTTCAACAGCGCGGCGGTCACCAACGGCGGCACGTTGCAGGGCACCCATTCCCTGACGGCGACGGGGGCGCAGCTCAGCAATCAACAGTCGGGCATGCTGCTCTCCGTTGGCGCGCTCGATCTGCAACACACCACCTTAAACAACGCCGGGCTTTTGCAGGGCAAAACGCTAAACCTGGCCACCGGCGAGTGGATCAACACCGGTAACGTGCTGGGGGAAGCGGGCGTGACGGCGGAGGTGACCGGCGCGCTGACCAACAGCGGCAAGGTTCTCAGCCAGCAGGCGCTGGACGTTCAGGCCGGCAGCACCGATAACCGGGGCCAGCTGCTGGCGAAAGTGCTGACCCTGCGCGGCGATCTGCAGAACAGCGGCCTGCTTCAGGGCAGCAGCACGCTGGCCTGGTCCGGCGATACTTTCGCGAACCAGACCCAGGGGCAGGTGACGGGCGGCGAGACCCTGACCCTGAGCGGAAAAACCCTCAGCAATGCGGGCAGCCTTCAGGGGCGCAGCGCGACGCTTGGCGCAGAGAGCCTGAGCAACCGGGGCAGCGTTCAGGCGCTGGACGCCCTGACGCTTTCCGCCACCGGCAGGCTGGACAACAAAGGGGCTCTGCTCAGCCAGAACCTGTTTACGCTGACGGCGGCGCAGCTGTTTAACGACGGCCAGCTGGCCGGGAAAGCGCTGACGGCGAATGCCGCGCAGCTGAGCAACACCGGCATTCTGCAGGGTAACGACGCGCTGGCGCTGACCACCCGCGCGCTGAGTAACAGGAATACCGGACAGCTGGTGAGCGGCAGCAACCTGGATTTACACCTCGACACGCTTGATAACGCCGGTCTGCTGCTGGTGGATGGCGGGTTCACCCTCCGGGGAAGTGACCTGACGAACCAGGGCGATATTCAGGCGCAGAGTCTGGATCTTGGCCTGAGCAACACCCTGACAAATACGGGGAACCTCGTTGCCACTGAAAATGCCATCCTTAACGCAACGATGCTGACCAGCAGCGGCACGGTGGCGGGCAAAACGCTGACCGCAGGCGCAGCGGAACTGCGCAACAGCGGCCTGATGCAGGGCAGCAACGCCGTTAACGCCACCGCCGATCGCTTTATCAACGAGCTGAACGGCAAATGGCTCTCCGGCGGCGGCTTCACGCTGAAGGGCGGACAGCTGACGAACGCCGGTACGCTGCAGGGCGCGACGCTGGGCATGACGGGCAGCACACTAACCAACAGCGGCACGGTGAACGGGCTGACGGGACTCAGCGGCACGCTCAGCGGGGCGTTAACAAATACCGGGCTGCTGCAGAGCGGCGGCACAACCACCTTCACCGCGGACACCCTGGAGAACCCTGGGCGCATCATGGGCGGCACGCTGTCCCTCAACGCTCGCGATCTCAACAACGGCGGGCTGATGCAGGGAACGAACGGCCTGGCGCTCATCGGCACCACGCTGACCACGAGCACGAATTCGCGCACGCTTTCCGGCGGCATGCTGACGCTGGATGCCGGCCAGTTGACCACCCAGGGCACGCTGCAGGGGAACGGCGCAGACGTCCGCGCCACCGACTGGTCGCACGGCGGGTCACTGCTCAGTCAGGGAACGCTGACGGCAAATGCAGGCGGCACGCTGACCTCAACCGGCTCGCTGATGAGCCAGGGCGGAGCGGATATCACCGCCCGGACGCTGGATAACCGCGGGCAGCTTCTCAGCGAGGATAACGTGACGCTCGGCGGCAGCACGCTCAAAAACAGCGGCACCGTGCAGGGGAAAAGCCTCACGCTGAGTCAGAGCAGCATCAACAACCAGGGCACCTTAACCGGCCTGCAGAGCCTGACCCTGCAGGGGCAGCAGCGGCTGATGGCGCGCATGGCAATGGCCGCGCCGCAGCAGGAACTCATTAACGGCGCAGGCGGCAAGCTGCTTACTCAGGGCACCCTGACGATGACGTCCGGTGCGGTGACCAACGCCGGAAGCTGGCAGGCACAAAATATCCTGCTCAACGCCCAGTCGCTCACCAACAGCGGCGCGGTGCAGAGCGCAGACGCGCTGCAGATGACGCTGGCCGACACGCTCACTGGCACCGCAGGCAGCAAGATTACCGCGCTGGGCAGCGCGACGCTGCAGGCTGCCACGCTGGCGAACCAGGGGCAATGGGCGGCGAAAAACCTGACGCTGAAAAGCGGTACGCTCAGCAACAGCGGCGCCATCAGCGGCGTGAACGGCCTGACCCTCAGCCAGACCGGCGCGGTGAGCCAGCAGTCATCTGGCACCCTGCTCTCCGGCGGGGCGCTGAACGTCACGGCGGCCAGCGTCACCAGTGACGGGAAGATTCAGGGGAGCACGCTCGGCATCACCACCGGGGCGCTCACCAACGGCGGACGTTTGCAGGGCGATAACGGCGCGACGCTGGCCCTCAGCGGCACGCTGACCAACAACGGCGGGGGCGAAATCGTCAGCCGCGATGGCCTGACGCTGACCACACCCGCGTTGTTTAACTACGGCCTGATCCAGGGCGGCGGCGAGACGCGCGTGACCGCCTCCTCGCAGGCGCGTAATGACGGCAGGCTGCTTTCTGGCGCGCGCCTGACGCTCGGCACGCCACAGTTCACCGGCACCGGCTGGCTGCAGGCCACCGACCTGATCCTCAATGCGGCGAACGCCACTAACGGCGGCACGTGGGTGGCCGACCGCGCCACGCTGACCGGCACCACGCTTGCCAGCCAGGGCACCACCCAGGCGGGCGAGCTGACGGTTAACTACGGCCAGCTGAACAACAGCGGCACGCTGCTCGGCAACGCGCAGCTGAATATTAATGCCGACCAGGTGACCCAGAGCGCGGGCGGCAAGCTGCTGAGCGGCGGCAACCTGTGGCTGCAGAGCCGGGGGCTGGACCTCACCGGCCAGCTGGTCTCCCTGGGCGATTTAACGCTGCAGCTGACGAACGCGTTTACCAGCCGGACCGCCGTGGCGGCAGGCCGAACCCTGACCATCAGCAGCGGCGGCGACATCGATAACCGCAGCGTGCTGCAGGGGCAGGCAGTCAACCTCAATGCGGGCGGGCAGCTCAGTAACAACGGACAAATCACCACCGGCGGCGGTGCCAGTACGCTCTCCGGCAGCAATGTGGCGCTGAACGCCGCGGGCTCGGTGCAGGGCGGGGGCGACATCACCGTGGCCAGCCGGAGCAATATTACCGTCGACGGCTTCACCGGCACGCGCGGCTCGCTGACCCTCAGCGCGCCGGGCTCCATCGTCAACACCGCGCTGCTGTATGCGGCAAATAATCTGGCGCTGTTTGCCGACAGCATCACCAACCAGCGCGGCGACATCATGGCGGGGAACAACCTTTGGATGCAGCGGGATGCGGCGGGGAATGCCAATAGCCAGGTGGTGAATACGTCGGGGAATATTGAGACGCAGGGTGGGGATATTACGATCAAAACAGCATATCTGCGCAATGAAGCAGAGGGGCTGGTCGTTAATCAACGTGAGCAGCAATATCCGGATGCCATTCCGAAGCAGTCACCTTATTTGCATGGTTCCTATTACGGTAAGCAGAAACCCGATATTGAAATCAGTCTGGAAGAGTGGAAGCACAACGGCACTAACGTGGTGTTTGATGAATATGAAGAATGTCGGGCAGGTGGGGGCAATAACAGCGGGCAGTGTACACGTGGGATTGTATATCGTCTTCTCGGAGAAGATATCAGGCAGTTTATCCTCAGCGAGTCAGTCGTAGAGGCTTCAGCTACAGGAGGTGCGGCTCGTATCACCGCTGGACGTGATATCACTGTTAATGCCGGAACCCTGGATAACCGCGCGAGTAATATTCTGGCGGGGCGTAATATCTCCCTTTCTGGTGGGACATTAAACAATTTCTCAGCCGAAGCCGGTCGACGTATTACCTACGTGCAGGCAGAGTATCATTGCGAGTGGTTTTTCTCAGATTGTGCTGACCCTAAATGGACACCGTTGTCGTCATACGGTGAGGGTAAATGGTACTGGTGGGATGATGACCAGCGAAAATATCGTAGCTGGGTACCCTATAAACTAGGCGAACAAAAAACGGAATATACTGGTGAAAGTAGTACGTATCGCGCCGTCATTCAGGCAGGCGGTAACGTCACCGCGAACTTCACCAGCAATATCAGCAACACCAATACCACCGCCAACGCGGGCGGCGTCAGCAACGTTATCTCCGCGCCGTCCCTGAACACCCTCAGCAACCAGACCATCGGCAGCGGGGTGCAAAAACAGGGGCTGAGCAATACCGGTACCGTGGCAGTCAACTCGCCGCAGTGGAACGATCGGCTACAGGGTGCGCTGCAGCAGCTTAACGGCGGCGGGGCGCTGGAAAATGGCGGTGCGTCCGGCACGTCTCTCAGTAACATTGCCACCACGCAGAAAGGCAACGCCAATCTCGGCCAGCTGGGCGCCCTGGCTAACGCCGGGGCCATCACCGCCGATCTCAAAACCGCTCAGGGCGGTGCCGTCGGGCATTATCAGGGCCAGCGCGTCGATACCAGCGCTTACCCGCTGCCGTCGGGCAACAACGGCTATTTTGTCTTCAACGACAACCCGAAAAGCCCGTACCTGATCAACATTAACCCGAAACTGAACGGCCTCGGACAGCTCGATCCCGCCCTGTTTGCCGACCTGAACGCGATGCTAGGGGTCAAGCCGTCGTCCACGGCGCCGCAGGAGACGCGGCTGGCGTTTACCGACGAGAAGCAGTTCCTCGGCTCGTCTTATATGCTGGGTCGCCTCAACCTGAACCCGGATTACGACTATCGCTTCCTCGGCGATGCAGCGTTCGATACCCGCTATGTCTCCAACGTGGTGCTCAACCAGACCGGCAACCGCTACCTGAACGGCATCGGCTCCGATCTGGATCAAATGCGCTATCTGATGGACAACGCCGCGGCGGCGCAGCAGTCTCTGGGCCTGCAGTTTGGCGTCTCGCTGACTGCGGATCAGATTGCCGCGCTCGACCACAGCCTTCTGTGGTGGGAGAAAGCCACCGTCAACGGTGAAACGGTGATGGTGCCGAAACTTTACCTGTCGCCGAAGGACGTCACCGTCAATAACGGCAGCGTGATCGCAGGCAACAACGTCACCCTGAAGGGCGGCAGCATCACCAACAGCGGCAGCTCGCTGCTGGCGAATAACAGCCTGACGCTCGACAGCCAGAACAGCATCAGCAACCTCAACAGCGGCCTGATGAAAGCGGGCGGCGACCTGAACCTGAGCGCCATCGGCGACATCAATAACATCAGCTCCACCATCAGCGGTAAAACGGTCGCGCTGGAGAGCCTGGACGGCAGCATCAACAACCTGACCCAGGTTGAGCAGATTGATATCAATGCCAAAGGGAAATACAGCAACATCAGCCTGAAAGACACGCTTCTGGGCAACACGGCGTCCATTACCGCACAGGATGGCCTGTCGCTTGAGGCGGGGAAAAACATCACCGTGACCGGGGCGAACCTGGCCTCCGGCGGCGACATGCTGCTGAACGCGTGGGGCGATATTGCCGTCAACGCGAATCAGATCAACGACGCATACAGCTCCAGCCGGGAGAAAACCAGCCGCTCGTCCGTCACGTATCAGGGCAGCAACGTCACCGCGGGCGGCAACCTGCTGGTGAATGCCGGGCACGACCTTGACGTGACCGCCAGCGACCTGAAGGCGGGCGGCAGCGCGGGGCTGAGCGCGGGCAACGATCTCAACCTGAACGCGGCACAGACCAGCGAAAGCAGCCAGAAAGGGAAAAGCGAATCCCACAGCACCGGGATCGACCGTACCACGATTTCCGCAGGCGATAACCTGGTGCTGAAGGCCGGGCAGGATATCAACGCTCAGGCCGCCGCGCTGGCGGCGGAGAAAAATGTCGGGCTGCAGGCGGGTCGCGACGTGAATCTGGCTGCGGAAGAGACCACGCAGGGCGACAGCTACAGGTCAGGCAAGAAAACCGTTATTAACGAGTCCGTGCGCCAGCAGGGAACCGAGATCGCCAGCGGGGCGAATACCCAGATCCTCGCCGGACGCGATGTCACCACCGAAGCCGCGCAGGTGACGGCGAAGGGCGATATTGGCGTGGCGGCAGGCCGCGACGTCAGCCTCGATACCGCAACTGAAAGCGATTATCACTACAAAGAGGAGACCAAAACTAAGAAAGGTTTCCTGAGCAAGAAAACCACCCACACCATCGAGGAGAACAGCGCGACGCGTGAATCCGGCTCATTGCTGAGCGGCGATAACGTGCAGGTGGTGGCGGGCAATAACCTGCGGGTGTCAGGCTCCGCCGTGGCGGGCGATGGCGACGTGCAGCTTAAGGCGGGCAACAACGTTGATATCGTTGCAGCAACCAACACCGACACCTCCTGGCGCTTTAAGGAAGAGAAAAAATCCGGCCTGATGGGCTCCGGCGGGATTGGCTTCACCATCGGCAGCAGCAAAAGCACGCACGATCTTCGTGAGAAGGGCACCACCCAGAGCCAGAGCTTCAGTACGGTGGGCTCGACGGGCGGTAACGTTACGATTTCTGCCGGAAACCAGGCCCATGTCGGCGGCGCGGATCTTATCGCCGGGAAGGATTTAAGCCTCAGCGGCGACAGCGTCATCATTGAGCCGGGGCATGACAAGCGCACCCGGGATGAGACCTTCGAGCAGAAGAAAAGCGGGCTTACCGTGGCGCTCTCCGGCACCGTCGGCAGCGCTATTAACAATGCCGTGAGCGCGGCGCAGGAGACCAAAGAGCAGAGTGACGGCCGTCTGAAAGCCCTTCAGGCCACCAAAACGGTGCTGTCCGGCGTGCAGGCCGGGCAGGCAGCGGATATGGCGGCAACCACCGGCGACCCGAACGCAATGGGGGTGAGCCTCTCGCTGACGACCCAGAAGTCGAAATCACAGCAGCATGCTGAGAGTGATGCGGTGGCAGGCAGCACGCTGAACGCAGGCAATAATCTCACCATCACCGCGAACGGCAAAAACAACGGCGTGAACAGCGGTGACATCGTGATTGCGGGCAGCCAGCTGAAAGCCGGGGGCGCCACCACGTTGGATGCACAGAACGACATTCTGCTGTCCGGCGCGGCGAACACCCAAAAAACCAGCGGCAAGAACAGCAGCAGCGGTGGCGGTATCGGCGTGAGCATCGGTGCCGGAGGTAGCGGCGCGGGTATCAGCGTGTTTGCCAACGTCAACGCCGCGCACGGCAAGGATAAAGGCAACGGTACCGACTGGACCGAAACCACCATCGACAGCGGCAAAACCGTCACCCTTAAAAGCGGGCACGACACCGTGCTCAACGGGGCCCAGGTTAACGGCGATAAAATCGTGGCAGATGTTGGTCACGATCTGCTGATGCGCAGCCAGCAGGACAACAGCGACTACGACAGCAAGCAGACCAGCGTTGCGGCGGGGGGCAGCTTCACCTTCGGCACCATGTCCGGTTCAGGCTATATCAACGCCAGCCAGGACAAGATGAAGAGCCGCTTTGATTCGGTGGCCGAACAGACCGGGCTGTATGCCGGGGACGGCGGCTTCGACATCACCGTCGGGCATCACACCCAGCTTGATGGCGCGGTTATCGCCTCTACCGCCACGCCGGATAAAAACAGCCTCGACACCGGGACGCTGGGCTTCAGCGATATCCACAACGAGGCGGACTTTAAAACCTCGCACTCCGGTATCAGCCTGAGCGGCGGCGGCAGCTTCGGGGATAAATTTCAGGGCAACCTGCCGGGCGGCATGATCTCCGCTGCGGGTAATAAAGGCCATAAGGAGGGCACCACGCAGGCCGCTGTGGCGGAGGGCTCCCTCACCATCCGCGACAAGGCAAACCAGAAGCAGGACGTGGCCGATCTGAGCCGCGATACCGAACATGCTAACGACAGCATCAGCCCGATCTTCGACAAGGAGAAAGAGCAGAACCGTCTGAACGCAGTTGGGATGATCAGCGATATTGGCAGTCAGGTGGCGGATATTGCCAAAACGCAAGGTGAGTTGAACGCGCTTAAGGCGGCACAGAAAGCATCCGGCGAGACTCTCCCCGCAAATGCGACAGAGGAACAGCGCCAGAACTATCTTGCGAAACTGCGTGATACACCGGAATACAAAGAGACGCAGGAAAAGTATGGTACGGGCAGCAATATGCAGCGCGGCATCCAGGCGGCCACAGCAGCGCTGCAGGGACTGGCGGGCGGCAATATTGCGGGTGCGCTGGCGGGGGCATCAGCGCCGGAGCTGGCGAACATCATCGGCCATCATGCAGGCATTGGTGACAACACGGCGGCAAAAGCGATTGCCCATGCCATCCTCGGCGGCGTAACCGCAGCGCTTCAGGGCAACAGTGCCGCAGCGGGCGCAGCAGGGGCGGCATCCGGCGAACTGGTTGCGACAGCGATTGCCAGACAGCTCTATCCGGACACAGATCCGTCGAAGCTGACGGAAGACCAGAAGCAAACCGTGAGTACGCTGGCGTCTGTTTCAGCGGGCATAGCTGGCGGGATTGCCGGGGGAAATACGGCTGGTGCGGCGGCTGGAGCCAGTGCAGGGAAGAATACTGTGGAGAATAACTATCTTAGCGTGTCTGAAAAGACAGAGCTTGAGCTGGCGAAACAGACTCTCCAGAACAGCAAAGACCCAAAAGAGCGTGAGTTAGCGAAACAGAAATATGACGCTCTGCGCGAGAAAGACATTACCAGTGATAAAGACGTTATTGATGCCTGCGGAAATGGTAATGCGGGTAGCTCAGCGTGTGCAGGTGCAAGACTAAAAGTCATTGCGACAAAAGAGGGGTATGAAGATGGCCCGTATAACTCGAAATATAGCCAACAGTACTCTGATGCGTATGGGCAGATAGTCAATCTCCTTGATATCACTAGTGTTGATGCACAGAATCAGCAGCAGGTGAAAGATGCCATGATTAACTATTTCATGGTCACCAAAGGGGTTGATCGTCAGACCGCAGAAAGCTACACCGAAACGAAGCAGGGTCTGGAGATCATTGCGACTTCAGTAACACCAATTTTGGGTTATGCTGCAGCAAAACAATTAAGTAAAATCGTTGATGCTAGTCTTAAGGTCGTGGCAAAAGGTAATGTTGATGGAGCTAAGTTCACTGATACTAATCAGGGGGCAAGACCTTCTAACTTAGCAGATGTGAATAAGCCAACACTCATTGATGGACGAATCCAGGCTAAAATAGATAAGCAAAACAAGCCTCTTCCTAACGGCAATATGGCTACAGCTCATGCAGAAGTAGGTGTTATACAGCAAGCTTTTGAAAAAGGGATGTCTCAAGGGCGTGAGATGACAATGAGTGTATCTAAAGAGCCTGTATGTGGTTATTGCCGCGGTGATATAGCAGCTATGGCTGATAAAGCGGGGCTAAAATCTTTAACAATTTATGAAGAGGCTACAGGATCAGTCCTCTTCTGGCAGCCTGGCATGAAATCTCTCAAGGTTAGGGATTAAAATGAATTTTAAAATGAGTTGGACACTGGACGAAATTGGTGGCAATAAACAGATCCAAAATTTGGATATGGTATTAAATCAGTTTGCACAAATTCAGGGAAAAAAAGGAACCCTTACTCTTGATATACTGAATAGTAGCGATGATAGCGCTGAAATGCTTCAGATTAGAACGGAGAATGGTTATTATTTGATAACATTAGGTGAAATTGTTGAGGATGAATACCAAGTAAGAACGTACTGGGATTCATCTAAACCTGATACAGGAATAGTGATTCTTGGAGATTACTGGCCAGAGTCTCAGCTTACAAAAGACTCTGAATTTATTGTAAAGATCTTAAAAGAGTTTTTTGATACTGGCAACGTATCAAAGGAACTTCTTAGTTGAAATATAAATCCAAGATTTCAGCATCCTAATTGATGCTGAAGTTTGCTTATATGATGGTGCCGCGATAGACCTTGTGTCACGGCTGGGCGGTAGCGTCTCCAGACCAAGAAAGCGCGTCGGGATAAAAAGTTGGCAGGGTCAAAATGTTTAAGCAACATGGTCTGTAACCATCTGACTTAAAAAAAGGAAAAAGACTTTCATTCTCAATAAGTGCATCGGAGCGAGTTATTGTCGAGAATAATGCGTTGGGAGATAAGGACAAAAACTTCCTGTATATAGCTCTCCGTCCGGGCTGGCTGAAACCGGGAGTTGTGGATGCTGATGGTGACATTCAAGGGAATGGAATGTTGAAAGCTTCAATTGTTAAAGTACCCCCAAAAACTACAGACTTTTACAAACCCTGCTCAGGGATCTGTTATCACGCTGAGTTGAATTAGTAAGCTTGGTAGAACACCTGGAAGTACAATTTACTATCCATCAAATACTGACCCAAGCAGTCAAGGAAGCTCATATATCAGAGTGGTGCCGCCAGGATCGACTCTTTTCCTGGATTAGAAAATGGCTTCTGGATATCGGTTAAAAAAATGGCCAGCCAACAAAGCCTGCTACAGATGGCATTGATACTCGTGTGAAACTTGCGAAACTGCGTGATACACCGGAATACAAAGAGACGCAGGAAAAGTATGGTACGGGCAGCAATATGCAGCGCGGCATCCAGGCGGCCACAGCAGCGCTGCAGGGACTGGCGGGCGGCAATATTGCGGGTGCGCTGGCGGGGGCATCAGCGCCGGAGCTGGCGAACATCATCGGCCATCATGCAGGCATTGGTGACAACACGGCGGCAAAAGCGATTGCCCATGCCATCCTCGGCGGCGTAACCGCAGCGCTTCAGGGCAACAGTGCCGCAGCGGGCGCAGCAGGGGCGGCATCCGGCGAACTGGTTGCGACAGCGATTGCCAGACAACTCTATCCGGACACAGACCCGTCGAAGCTGACGGAAGACCAGAAGCAAACCGTGAGTACGCTGGCGTCTGTTTCAGCGGGCATGGCTGGCGGGATTGCCGGGGGGAATACGGCTGATGCGGCGGCTGGAGCCAGTGCAGGGAAGATTAGTGCTGAGAATAATCTGCTCGGAACTGAAATCGATCAGGTTAAAGCTGCGCAGGCACATGGTGCCGATGTGCTGTCTTGTGCCGATAATCCTTCCGGTGAAGCCTGTAAGCGAGGCGAAGCAGTTAATAAAGCTTATGCCGGGGCATTAGCGACAGGTACTGTTGCTTTGCTGCCTGGTGGCGCTCAGGCCATGTGGGGACTCGGCGCTAGTGCGAATGCGGGGATCAGTTATCTGGCAGATGGTACCATTGATCCGACAAATGCCGTGGTTGCTGGCTGGACTAATGTTATTACGATGGGAAGCGGATTCTGGTCATCTGTTGGCTGGAATGCTGCAGGTGGAGCGACTGCAAACTGGATAAATGGTGACAATCCTGTTTCTGGCGCAATTACAAATGGTATTGGTGCTGGGTTTGGTTATGTCGTTGGTTCAGGGATTTCTTTGTCTACAGGCAAGGTCACAAATGCTGTCGGTAAATGGGTCACAGATGGATGGGATCCCAAATATGATCCAACATGGATAAAATATACAGAAGTAAACCGAAATAGTATTATTCGAGAAGAGTTAAAACCAAGTAATATTCCTAGCTCTGCCGGTGACGTTGGCGGTTCTATTGGTTCAGAAATTGGTGGCAAAGTGACGGAGAAAGGACTTGGTTTACTAGAGGATCAGAAGAAATGAAATATTCATCAAGAGTCTTAATTGGTCACATTGTTATATCTACGTGTATTTTTTTATTCAGCATTATTGGGTTTGCTATTGCATCTTTTGCAATGAAATTCATATTTTCATTTTTAGTGTGGTTGTCAGATGGTAAATTTCAGTTACCTTTGTATGAGATTTTACGTAGTATTAAAATTGGTTCTGTCGGCGGAGGAGTGTTAGGTATCGGTATAGTCTTGTTCCGTTTATTTAAAGTAAAAGGATTTTAGTAATCTCTGTCTTTATTGCGGATGTTATCAACTCTCAAGGATTGCCGTGAGGGTCAATGATTCAGGCTGGAGCTTCTTCTGATGAAATTACGGCGGCCTTAGTGAAAAATGCCCAAGAACAGACGCCGGAAGGACAAAATCCTGTTATAGGCTTACTTTCTGCATGGGGGGACTTTTTCGGGGTTCCGTTAGATGTTGTTCTCTCAAATGAGCAAATGACGCCTCAAAAAGCTGCTGAGATAATATACAATGGAGTTCCAACCAGCGAAGCAAAATTAATGCAAACAGAATATAACTCTTTAAAGGATGCAAAAATTAGCAGCCAAAAGAATTTGCAAAAGATCCAAAGAATGCTAAAGGGATGGAAGTGTTAAAAAAATCCATAATGTTTAGCGTTCTCAAGATATGGTTCGTATATTATATTAAGCAGGTATAGTGAATAGTACCAGTAATAACAGCATGATAATGGATAAGTTATTGGGCTCAGCACAAGGTGCTACGTCTACAAATAGACAGACATCTGTTGTTGTATCAGGGCCTATGATAAAAGTGAATAATGCAGAAAATCATATTAAAGGTTTAAATAGTTACCTGGGCAATAGTCTTACTACACTTCATTGGATACACTCATAAACGGAAATTACAGTCGAACAAGTATATTCCAGAGCCTGCAGGTATCACCGCATCCTGAATTCGGATATCGGCCGCAAATGGGGGTTTATGAGGTACTCAATGATATTACAATTTCATCAGGTATTGTGAAAGAAAACCCATTACTTGGCCCGGGAGGAGCAACGCAATATTTTATCAAGGATTACCGAGATAATTTACAATTGATCGATAAGATAGATCTGGAGCATTAAGAATGATTATGTCCCCTTACATCGAACATGCCGTAGCGCTGGCTTTATCAGTTGGGCATCACGTTGAGAACGTGTCTACTGGATGGTCAAAGATGAATCAGGTAATTGAGATGTCTGGAAGATTGACCCCTGAATTACGTCAATCAATTGAAGACAACATACCGAATCTTCGCTATTGGTCAACAAAGGGTACGCCTCATGATAAGCCACAAGAGGGATTTACGTGTGATGAGGACAAAGTGTCAATGTTTTTTAGGTGTATAAAACTAAATGAAAAATAATATATCTCCTCGAGTTTGTTAAAATGTAGCGTCAGGCTCATCCAATGTGCGAATCAAGGCTGAAGACCAGTAGCAAATCGTGATTACGCTGGCGTCTGTTTCAGTGGGCATTCCTGAAGACGCAGCCCGGATATCAGAATACCGAATACGGTCTGGGGAGTGACTTCTGGACGAAGGACAGCGCAGCGGCGGGATTACTGGCGGGCGCTGCGGTGACGGATGGCAGTGTCTCCATGGCGGCGATGGCGTCGGAAACGGCGAAGGTGGAGGTTGAGAATAACTCGCTGGCCGGGGATGAAGGCCGGAAGTCAGTTAAAGAGAGCGCTGAGTGGTGGAAAGCACAGGTTAGAGACAAGGTAGGTGAAGGCCCATTATCTGCAACGACCAATGCCGTCATCAACGCCCTTGCTGATACCGGAGATATTGCAATAGGTTCTGCAGGTTATGCTGCTGATGGCGCAATGGCTCTGACAGCCTGTGCGATAGGTGACAGTTACTGCGATAAAGCTCTTAGCGACCTGGAAGGTAAGCATCAGGGTGTTGCAAATACCATAAAAAACCTGATGAAAACTGAAACATGGTCAGCTATTGGTGAGATGGCAACTCAAGCCTGGGAGGGGAATCAACTTGCAGCGGAAAGGTTTGGAGCGCTGGCTGCATCGGTACTTCTGCCAGGCAAGAAAATACCTAATGCAAGTAGTTGAATTATATCTGAAAGTATCGCTTTTAGTGCAAAGCAGTTGGATAAGAAATTTAAACATGCTGCAGATTTTGGTGTAACAACAACTAAGAAAAATGGCGATACTATTGCAGAATATTAAACTGCTATAAAATCTCATCTGGATAACAAAGTAATATATGAACATGGAACTTATTTATTAGTTCCTGAATCAAAAGTATTTTTTAATCCTAAGACGAATAATGTTGTAGTAGTAGATAAATCAGGAAATTATGTGAGCGGATGGAAGCTTGATCCAAACACAAAACAATATGAAAACTTCATGAGCAACGGGGTGTTAAGATGAGTCTTTATCTTAAAAATTACATTGATAGTTTTCTTGTAAAAGAAATAACAGCGGATGAATTTGCTGATAATTATATATCCAAATGGAGACAGGAACGAGATAATTCCCTCCTTGGAAAGGATGAAGACAAATTAAGCGAACTATTATCGAGTACATTTTGTGCAGTTGATATGTATAACCCGGATGATGATCGTGAACAATATGAGTTTGATGAAAATAAATTACGAGATGAAGTCAATAAACTTATGTGCGCTTATTTAGCTAAATAATTAATAGTCTCAGCCAGAACGATCCCGACTCTTACGCCGGGATCGGTCTGCCAGCCGTCAGCCTTACCCAAAATGCCCGTTCCCGCGCTTGTACACCGGCAGATCGCCGATGTCATTCAGCGCCCCCGGAAACCCTTCCAGCCACAGCTTCATCTTCTACCGGTTGACGTAAGCGACGTTCAGCCCTTCGGCGCAGCCGTACAGCTCGCGGGTGTTCTGGGCGATGATAACGATGCATATCAAAAATTAGAGCAGACACCCCCCCATCTCTATTTAAATAGCGAAGTAAGACGAGCTGAATAATGCCAGTTCCAGCGCTGATGCTCATCGATATCACATATTTTTAATTATTTTTACCCCTAACCTAAATATCACTACCAATTATGGTAGTGCTCCCTTTGGGACTATTCCTATTTATGGTAGGGGTGGCATACTGAAGAAAACTAAAAAAATTCTCTCTGCTTATGCGTAATTACAGTCCGGCTATCTTTTGTTGTTCGTTATTGTATTGCTGCCTCGGCAATACCGCATCTTTTTCTCCTGACTACACGTGATATTCGCCGCCTGCTTAATATCGGGCAGGGCGCCTGGCTTTATTATTCGGGCGATTTGGCACCTGAGCACCTCGACATTTATTACCGTATTGGGTTGATGATTTAAGGTAAAGGCATGGATAAGCATCCCGTTGGATTAGCGAAGCGTCTGATTAGTTATCTGGTCATGTTTCTTGTGGCAGGGCAGCCAGTCTTTCCCGCAGTTGCTGCATCCATCAACCCGGTGACGCCAGGTACCCGGATGGACCAGGCTGGGAACGGAGTGCCGGTCATCAACATCGCCACGCCAAATCAGGCAGGGATCTCTCATAACCAGTTCCAGGATTACAACGTCGGCAAAGAGGGGCTTATCCTCAACAACGGCACGGACCGTTTAACCCAGACCCAACTGGGCGGGCTTATCCAGAACAACCCCAACCTGCAGGCCGGGCGGGAAGCGAAAGGCATCATCAACGAAGTCACGGGAGCCAGCCGCTCCCAGCTGCAGGGCTATACGGAAGTCGCCGGTAAGGCGGCAAACGTCATGGTGGCCAACCCGTACGGTATCACCTGTAACGGATGCGGGTTTATCAACACCCCCAACGCCACGCTGACCACGGGTAAACCGCAGTTTGACGCTAACGGTAACCTGCTGGCGCTGGACGTGACGAAAGGCGCCATCACGGTTGAAGGCCAGGGGCTGGACGCCAGCAGGAGCGACGCGCTGTCGATTATTGCGCGCGCAACGGAAGTGAACGCCGCGATTCACGCGAAAGATCTCACTGTGACCGTGGGCGCCAACCGGGTTGCCACCGACGGCAGCGTCACGCCTGTCGCAGGGGAAGGTGCGGCTCCTCAGGTTTCTGTGGACACTGGCGCGCTCGGCGGGATGTACGCCAACCGTATCCATCTTGTTTCCAGCGAAAAAGGCGTCGGGGTTAACCTCGGGGATCTTAACGCTCGACAGGGCGATATTACGCTGGATACCAACGGTAAGCTGATGGTGAATAACAGCCTTGCAAGCGGTAGCCTGACGGCGAAGGCGGATAGCGTTGTCCTCAGCGGCGAACATAAAAGTACGGGAGCAATGCTGATCAACAGCCGTTCAGACGTGGCGGTAACGAACGGCAAACTGGTTAGCGACGGGGATATTACGCTTGCCGGGAATGGAAAGCTGAGCGTCGCTAACGGTACGTTAACGGCGGGTAAAGACATTAACCTGAGCTCTGGTTCGCTTACCGCAGATACCACGAGTGAGGTTAATGCGGCTGGCGCAATTCAGGCTAACGTCGCCGGTGCTGCAAACCATGCGGGTAAGATGACAGCAGGCAGCGGTATCTCTCTTTCCGCAGGCCAGCTCGCTAACAGCGGAAAAATGACCGCGAACGGCGATCTAAACGTGAAGGCGGGAGGTTTTACCAATAGCGGTGCGGTACAGGCGCAGAAAAATACCCGGCTTGATCTGGGCACGTTGAACCACACTGGTCAACTGCTGACCGGTGGTGTGCTGGGGATTTCAACGGGGGATGCCAGGATTGACGGCATGTTCAGCAGCGATAGCGATCTGAGCGTTAGCGGTACCGGCGCGCTGAATATCGGGCAAAACGGGCAATTGTTATCCGCCGGCAGGCTCGGACTGCAGTCTGACAGCGTCATAAACAACGGGCTGGTCAGTGGGAAACAGAATCTCGCGCTCACCAGCCGTCAATTCAGCGCTGTTCAGGGGAGCACGCTGACCAGCGGGGGCAGCCTGCAGCTCAATGCGGGTGATGCGCAGATCGCCGGGGAGGTTCTGGCCCAGGGCGGCCTGTCCTTCAGCGGCGACCGGATCACGACGCTTTCGAGCGGACAGCTTCAGTCGCAGGGCGATATGCTGTTGCAGGCGAATAACGCCGCCGGGCTGAACGGTGTCCAGGCTGCAAAAGGCAACCTGACGCTCGCTACCGGCAGCTTAACGCATCGCGGTACGAGCCGCGGCAGCAACGTTTCTCTGCAGGCTAACCAGATTGACACCAGCGGCACCCTGCAGGCGGATAATGCCATGGCGTTGAGCGCCGAAACCATTGTTCAGCAGGCCGGAGGGGCGCTGCTGGCGCAGAAAGCGCTGCAGATTAATGCCAGCCAGTTGACCAACGGTGGCTCTCTGGATAGCGATGCCTTAACGATTGCCATTAACGGGCATACCGATAACCACGCCAGCGGCAAAATGACGGCCCGCAACGGACTCACGCTGACGGGAAATACCTTCACCAACGACGGTCAGTTGGCTGCCAGCACGCTGGCGCTGACGCTAAATAACGCCTTTACCAACACGGCCTCCGGCAGCGTGCTCGCAGAAAATACTCTCGACCTGACCGCTCCGGTGTTCAATAACGCCGGAAGAGTGGCCTCATCCGCTCTGAACCTGAGCGCGAATACCCTCGACAATAGCGGCCTGCTGCAGGGCGGGCAAACGTTGCGGCTCGCTTCCGAAAGGCTGGCTAACCAGAGCGGCGGGAAAATCATCAGCGGTAGCGGGCTGACGCTGAACATCCCACAGCTGGTAAATGCCGGGCTGATTTCGGTGAAGCAGGGGCTCACCATTGAAAGCCTGATGCTGACGAACAGCGGCAATCTTGAAGCCCAGTCGATGGCGCTGAAAGCGGGTCAGAAATTAAGTAATCAGCAAGGCGGCGTACTGCTGGCGGAAGCGTCGCTGGCGCTGACCACCCCGGCGTTTGATAACGCGGGCAGCGTTCAGGGCAAAACGCTGACGATTGACGCCGGGGAGTGGAGCAACGGGGGTCAGGCTTCGGGGCTGGACGATCTGTCGGTCAATGTCCGCGATACGTTTACTAACCTCGCCGACGGGCGGCTTGTCAGCCAGCAGAGCGGCAGCGTAAACGCCGGGCAGTTTGCTAATTTCGGCGGCGTCACGGCAGACAATCTGCGCATTAGCGGCAACAGCCTGACTAACGACGGCTGGTTGCAAAGCGGCGGGGCGCTGGATCTGAATGTCGGCGCGCTGGCTAACCGGCTTTCCGGCACTCTTCAGGCAGGCAGCGGCCTGACCGTTACCGTACAGCAGCTGGTTAATGCTGGCGCGATCTCCGCTCAGCAAGGCGCTGCCATTGATGCGTTAACGCTGGATAACAACGGGCGGATTGAAGCTCAGGATCTGCAGCTGACGCTGCGCGAAAAGCTGAATAACCTGGCTGAGGGGATCGTTCTGGCCCAGCGCAGCCTGAAGCTCGTGACGCCGCTGTTCAATAACGACGGACGACTGATGTCGGAAAGCGCGACGCTGAACGCGAAGACGCTCGTCAATAAGGGTTTGCTGCAGGGGAGCGCGGTACTTGTCGCTGACGGTGAACAGTTTAACAATGCCTCCGAAGGTGAAGTCGTCAGCGGCGGTACGCTGACGTTCAATGAGTCCCAAAGGTTCAGCAACGCCGGTAAGGTGCAGGGCGAGACTATTGGTCTGAATACCAGAAAGGCGGATAACAGTGGCCAGATGCTGGGATTATCTGCGCTTAGCCTGAGCGGAACCGAAAGCCTCACCAATAGCGGTAATTTGCTCAGCAAAGGCAAACTGGGCCTTACGAGCGAGCAGCTGGATAACCAGGGGCAGATCGCGGCGTCCGAGCTGAACATCAACACCCGGCAGATGACCAATAACGGTTTGCTTCAGGGTGACCAGCTGTTTGGTTTTACCGCCTCCTCACTCCATAACCAGAAGCAGGGCAGCATTATCAGCGGCAGCGGGCTAAGACTTGCCATTCCCGATCTGGTTAACGCCGGTTTGATTTCGGTCACCCAGGGGCTGGCTATCGAGGCCGCGACGCTGGACAACGCCGGGAACATCGAGGCGAAGGATTTACAGCTGACGCTGCGCCAGCAGCTGAATAACCAGGCGAAAGGTGTACTGCTGGCAGATGATACGCTTCATCTGTCGACGCCTGTGTTCACCAACCAGGGGCAACTGATTAGCCGCTCAGGCACGATAATCGCCGATACCCTGTCAAATGCAGGATTACTGCAGGGAAACCAGGGGCTTTCGGTCAGCAGCCAGACGCTGGATAACCTTTCAGGAGGTCAACTCCTGAGCGGCGGCGCGCTTACCCTGAATTCCGTGCTGGGAAAAAACGCCGGTCGCCTGCAGGGGGATACGGTTCAGGTCAGTGTGGGGAGGCTGAATAACAGCGGCCAGGTGCTTGCTGTCAACGGCCTGTCGCTCACCGCCGGGGAATTGAATAATACTGCTGGTGCAGAAATGAGCGGCAGCGGGGGCAGTTTACATGTTGATCAACTGGTCAACGCCGGACTGATTTCGGTCAGCCAGGGGCTGGCTATCGACGCGCTGACGCTAACGAATGGCGGCAATATTGAAGCGGGCAATTTGGCGTTAACGTCGGTACAGACGCTGAATAACCAGACCAGTGGCGTACTGCTGGCAGACGATACCCTCTCGATTGACGCCGCCAGCGGTGATAACGCCGGGAAGCTTATCAGCAGTAACGCGCGTCTTGCGGTTAGCAGCTTAACAAATAGCGGGCTGATTCAGGGAAACCAGTCCCTCGGCCTGCAGGGCAGCCAGTTGAACAACATGGCCAGCGGCCAATTGCTGAGCGATGGTGATGTGGGACTTAACGTTGCCCGCCTGGATAACGCTGGCCGGGTGCAGGGGAAAAGCCTGACGCTAGCGGGTGGACAGTCTGGCGGCGTTAACCGCGGACAAATGCTGGGCCGCGAGGCGCTGAATATTCTGTTCGCCGGGGCCTTCAACAACGACGGGCGCCTTATCAGCCAGAATTCCCTCAGCCTGAAAAGCGGGGCGCTTTCTAATACCGGGGTAATTGCTGCTGCAACCGTTAACATCGACAGCGCAGTGGGGCAGGCAAATAACAGCGGATTAATTCAGGCCGACGGCAAGCTCAGCTTCTCCGCCGCCTCATTGTCCAATCAAAAGAGCGGTTCGCTGGTAGCAGGCGATGATATTGCGCTGACGGTACCTGCGCTGATCAATGACGGGCTGATGTCGACGGGGAAAAACCTGCGCCTGGACGGGACTTCTCTTGATAACCGCGGTGGTCTGGAAGCACTGAATGTGCAGCTGAATTTGTCCGGTCAGGTAAACAACCAGCCTGAGGGGCATCTGTTTGCAGACGATCTGCTGACGCTTAACGCCGGAAGCTGGCGTAACGACGGGCAGCTTATCGGCAACAACGTCATTATTACGTCCGGGCGCGGGCAAAATAGCGGCCTGCTGCAGGGGGATATTGGTCTCAAACTTGCCGTTACCGGCCTCGATAACGATCAAGCAGGCAAGATATTAAGCGGTGGGCTGCTCGATATTACCGGCCAGCAGCTGAACAACAATGGCCTGATGCAGGGGCAGAACGCTCTCCTGCACGGCGTGGATTTCACTAATGCGGGTTCGCTGACAGGTAAAGGCGATCTGACGCTGAATGTGGATAATACCGCGACCATCAGCGGGCAAATGCTGAGCCAGGGCAAGCTGCAGCTTGACGCCAGTCAGCTCGATAATAGCGGTATTCTGGCAGCAAATACGGTTAGCGTGAGCACCGGAGAGCTGAACAATACCGGGACGCTGCAAAGCAATGGTGCTTTGAATCTCGTTGCAGACGCGTTCAGCAACGTTGGTACGCTTCTGGCCAAACAGGCGCTAAATCTCACGAGCGCAATGCTGACTAACAGCGGTGTGATTCAGGCCGACACGCTGACCCTCGCGGTAAAAAACGCGCTGACCAACCGGGACACGGGCAAAGTGCTTGCCACCCAGGCGCTGGCTTTTGACGGCAATACGTTAACCAACAGCGGCACGCTGGCGGCAGATAATGCGCACCTGGCTCTCGGGATCCTGAACAATAGCGGCCTGGTGCAGGGTAACAGTGGGCTGGCGATCCAGGGTCAAGCGGCACAGACCTCGGGCCTGAGAAGTGTTGACGCCGCGCAGACGCCTGCTGCCAAAGTGATTAATAACCTGATCGGCGGACAGCTGTTAAGCGGCGGCGATTTGACGATTGCCGGGGATAAGGGCGATAACGCCGGCACGCTACAGGGCCGGACGCTGAACGTTAAGGCCGGAAGCTGGAATAACGAGGGGACGCTGCTTGGCCAGCAAGGCGCGAGCCTGAACGTCAGCAGCACGCTGACAAACAGCGGAACGTTACTCAGCGAGGCCGGGTTTGATATTCGCGCAGGCGCTGTAGATAACCGCGGGCAGTTGGCGGCGGGTACGCTTAACCTGCAATCGGACAGCATCAGCAACAGCGGTTTATTGCAGGGTAGCGCTGCGTTGACGTTCGATACCCGGGCCCTGGATAACCTTACTGGTGGACAAATTCTGTCCGGCGGCTCGCTTAATCTCGATCTGCCGCAGTTTACCAACGGCGGGCTCGTTCAGGCGAGTCAGGATATGACGCTGACGACCGGCAGCTTTGACAACCTGGGCACATTGTCTGCCGGAGCGTTAAATCTTAACGTCGCGCAACAGCTGAATAACCAGAGCGGGGGCAAGCTGCTGGCGACCCGTCAACTTATCAGCCAGAGCGCCAGCCTGACGAATAACGGTGTGCTTGCCGCAATGAGTGTCGAGCTTACCAGCGGTCAGATCGACAACAACGGCATCCTGCAGGGAGACAGCGCGCTGGCGCTGCACACGCCGCGGCTCAACAATCTGACGAACGGGCAAATTGTTAGCGGCAGCTCGCTGAATCTCTCTATCCCGCAGATGGTCAACCTGGGACTGATGTCAGTAAAAGAGGCGCTGGTCCTTTCCGGAGCCACCCTGGATAACCAGGGAACGTTACAAGGGAGCCGCGTGGGGCTAAGCTTCACCGGCGACGTCGTGAACCGCGACAATGCACGCCTGGTGGCACAAAAAGATCTGACCCTGAGCGCCGCCAGCCTTAACAACCAGGGCACGTTAGCGGGAGATTCGGTGAATATCATCACCAATCTGCTGACCAACGTCGGCTTGCTGCAGGGCAACAGCGCGCTGGCGCTGAACTCCCTGACGCCATCAACTCTGGTACTTAACAATAAGACCGGCGGGCAAATTATCACCGGCGGGGCGCTGACGCTTTCCCTGCCGCAGCTGACCAACCAGGGGCTGCTGCTTTCGCAGCAGGGGCTCACGCTTAATCTCGATAATCTCGACAACCAGGGCATCGTGCAGGCGCGCGATCTGGGCCTGAATATCGGCAACCAGCTGACGAACCAACAAAGTGGACGGCTGCTTGCTCAGCAGGGGCTGCACCTGACGGCCGCAAGGCTGGATAACGCAGGTCAGCTGGCGGCGAGTAATGCCACGCTGGCGGTCAATATACTGAATAACCGCGGCGTGCTTCAGGGCGACGGCGGGCTGTCGATTACCGGCCCGACGCTGAACAACCTGACGGGCGGTAAACTGCTTACCGGCGGACAGCTGACGTTTAAGGCCGGTCAGCTTGTGAATGCCGGGATAATGCAGGGGCAACGGCTGGGCGTGAACGCGAGTGGCTGGAACAACAGCGGCAGCGCGCTCGGTACCGACGGACTGACCGCTCAGGTTGATAACCAGTTGACCAACACGGGTCGCCTGCTTGGCCAGGGGAGTACGCGCGTCGCTGCGGGGGCGCTGAATAACCAGGGCTCTCTGCTGGTTGACGGTGACCTGATAGTGGACGGCGGCAGCCTGTCAAACGGGGGCAGCCTTCAGGGCAGTACCCTGACGGTAAATAGTGGTACGGTCGATAACGCCGGTTCCGTGATTGGTCTGAACGCCCTGACGCTTCAACCTCTTCAGGGGCTGACCAACCGGGCCGGTGCATCAATGAAAACGCAGGGAACGCTGCTGGCGGGTGGGCAGAGCATCACGAATGATGGTCTGTGGCAGTCGCAGTACCTGAAGGTTAACGCCCGGCAGTTACAGAACAACGGCACGCTGCAAAGCGCGGGAAATATGGATCTCGCGCTGACCTCCTCCATGGTCAATACGGGCTCAATGGTGGCGAACGGGACGGCCACGCTCGGGGCGCCAACGCTGAAGAATCAGGGGCAAATGCTGGCGAAGAAGATGTCGCTGTCGGGCGGTTCGCTCAGTAACAGCGGCAGCATCAGCGGTGCCGATGGCCTTGGCGTCACGCTCAGCGGCGATCTTGACCAGCAGGCGGGTGCGAAGCTGTTAAGCAACGGCCTGCTCAGCATGGGCGCCAATATCCTGACCAACCTCGGTCATATCCAGGGGAGCACCCTGACGCTGAATGCCGGTAGCCTGAATAACCAGGGCCGCATGGAGGCGAATACCGCGCTCAACGCCACGCTGCGCGGTAACGTCGATAACGGACGCAATGCCGTGATGCTGAGCCAGGGCACTTTCCAGCTGGGCGCGCAGACGCTGAATAATGACGGTACGCTACAGGGGAACGGTAATACACAGCTTGACCTGCGCGATCGCGGCAGTAATCAGGGGCAGTTACTCAGTGGTGCAACGCTAACGCTGAATACGCCGGGGCTGACCAACAGCGGCTGGGTGCAGGGCTTTGCGCTGTGGCTCAACGCCGGTTCGCTGAACAACAGCGGTACGGTGCTGGCACAGCAGCAGGGAACGCTCGGTGGTAATTATATTGTAAACAACGGCATGCTGCAGGGCGCGAACCTGACGGTTAATCCGGGCCAGCTCGATAATAACGGTACGGTATACGCCACCCAAAATCTGGGGATTGCCGCCTCGCAGGTCAATAACGCTGCTGCTGCCCGGATGCTTAGCCAGGGTAACCTGGCGATTAACGCCACTAATACCGGCCTTCAGGGGCAGGTTGTGGCGCTGGGGGACCTCTCCCTCGCGAGTAAGGCTTCTTATAATCAGCTGACTACGCTGGCTGCGGGGAATACGCTGTCCGTCACCAGCCAGGGCGATATCACGACCAATGGCCTGATGCAGGGCAAGGGGATACAGCTTTCCGCTGCGGGTACGCTGAATAATAACGGCCAGCTGCGGGCGGGCTATGGCGAAAGCCAGCTTAGCGCAGGACAGCTAAACCTGAATGGTACAGGCAGCGTCGAGGCGGGCGGTACGCTGCGCCTGAGCAGCCTGAATGGTATTAATAACGCAGGGTTTGTCGGAACTGCAGGCGATTTGATCGCCAGCGCCGGAAGCACGCTGCTGAATAGCGCTCTGCTGTACGCGGGCAATAATATGAGCCTGCTGGCGAACAGTATCCGTAACGCGCGCGGCGATATTCTGGCCGGCAACAGCCTGTGGATGCAGCGCGACAGCGCAGGTAACGCTAGCGCGGAGGTCGTGAATACCTCAGGCAGTATTGAAACCCAGCGTGGCGACATTTCAATCCTGACCGGGCATTTAGTAAACGAGCGGGATGGGCTCAATGCAGTCCAGAGCGAAACGAATATTGCACCGTCCTGGGTTAAGGGTGGAACGGCGGATATTCCTGTGGACTGGATTTCCTCTTCCGGTACCGGTAAATACGGTATTTATGTGACGGAAGGACAGCGTTATCACGGCCACGGTGACGACTGGAGCGAAATGCTTGGCAACTATGCGCCTTATGAAGACGCGGATGTTCAAAAAGTTGCCGTTAAAACCGTTTCGGTTTCCGTGAGCGCGAAGGGGCAGCAGTCCCGCATTGCGTCCGGCCGAGACATCATCGCCCGGTCTGATAACGTTGAAAATATGGCGTCGTCGATTCTGGCGAACAGAAATATTCAGCTTTCAGGAAGTACCTTAAATAACCAGTCATGGCTAAACGGCACGTCGACGGTTTATAACGTTTATCGCTATGGGGTAGGCGATAAATATGCTCGCAGACCTGATGAGACCACGCGAAGCTATGACAAGCTGGTATCGAAGTCGATTAGCTATGTTCTTGACAGTGTGACCACTGAAGGGGCCAGCGGAGACGTTTATCGCGCCGTTATCCAGGCTGGCGGCGCGGTAGTCGCCAGCTTCAGCAACAATATCAGCAATACCTCCACCACGGCGAACGCCCCGGGCTATAAGCCTGGCCTCAGTGCCCCCGGGCTGAACCTGTCTGGCGGTCCGACCGTTGCGTCTGGCGCTAAGGCCACCGGGCTCGGCGCGGCAAGCAGCCAAAGCGTTGCCGCACCGCAGGCGACCATTAACCTGCCCGGCGGTGGGAGTGGCATAGGCAATGCGGAAGCGCTCACCAGCCGCAATGCCGGTAATAACGGTCTGGCATCGATTGATAACCGTCCCCAGAGCATCGGCGATTTTGGCCAGGCTGGCGGCAAGCTGGCTGACGTTCACCTGCAGGCTGCAGGCTTAACCTCCCAGAACGGTGCGAACGGTACGCCGGTTGATTTGACCGGGACCGGTGCAGCCCTGGTGGTTCCCGGCAGCACGGGTGGCAAGCATACGACTATTGCCAGCGATGCCGTAGCGCTGGCGGGGCAGAAGCAGTCGGGAACAAGCGGAACATCCGCGCTGGCTTCCCGCGATAAGATCGGTGAAATCGCTGCGGTAACGGCTCAGATCATTTCGCTTTCCAGCGGCGGGAAAACGCCTCCGCCACCGGGTTATAACTACCATCCTGTTTCGCTTACCGATATCTCGTCGGTTGCCCCAGCGCTGACCAGCAATGGTTCGCCGATTAAGCTGAGCGACTATCCGCTACCGGCCAACAATAACGGCTATTTTGTGGCAAACCGCGATCCGAAAAGCCCGTATCTCATTGTTACCAACCCGAAACTGGCGGGTTTAGGGCAACTGGATAGCAGCCTGTTTAATGATTTGTACAAGCTGGCCGGGACAACGCCGCCTTCGGCGCCGCAGGAAACCCGTACAACCTATACCGATACCACGCAGTTCCTGGGTTCGGATTATTTCCTGGCGCGTCTTAATCTGCGTCCGGAATATGATTACCGTTTCCTGGGCGATGCGGCCTTCGACACCCGCTACGTCAGCAATCAGATCCTGAACGAGACCGGTAGCCGCTACGTTAACGGCGTGGGCTCCGACCTTGAGCAGATGCAGTATCTGATCGATCGCGCCGCTCAGGCCCGTGACAAGCTGGGGTTACAGCTCGGCGTCAGCCTGTCGGAAGAGCAGGTTGCCTCGCTGGATTCCAGTATCCTGTGGTGGGAAAACACGGTGATTGAGGGACAAAATGTCCTCGTGCCAAGGCTGTACCTGTCGGCGAAGGACGTGGCGTTTAACAAAGGGAGCATTATCGCCGGAAATCAGGTGATCCTTAATGCTGGCAGCATCACGAATGACGGCAGTACGCTGCAGGGTAAAAGCCTGCTGGCTGCCAGCAGCCAGAGCACAATCAACAACATCAATGGTGGCCTGATCGGTTCCAGCGGAAGCCTGCAGCTTAGCGCCCTGGGCAATATCAATAACGTGGGGTCCACCATCAGCGGGCAGACGGTTAGCCTTGAGAGCGTGGGGGGCAGTATTGTTAACCAGACGCTGACCAACCAATGGAATATCTCGGGTACCACGAACGGATGGAACAGCCAGGCCGTCTCGCTGACGCAAACCGACCTGGGCGCACTTGCTTCCATCAAAGCGACGGACAGCCTGACCCTGAGCGCCGGGAAAGATATCATCAATACTGGCGCTAACCTCAGTGCTGGCGGCGATATGTTGCTAAAAGCGCTGGATGATATCTCTGTTACAGGGAATCAACTGGTGACGCGCGACCGTTATGGCCGCAATCTCAATGAGACCGTCACCAACCAGGGCAGTACGGTCACCAGCGGAGGCAACCTTGGCCTGCAGGCAGGTCACGATCTGAACGTTACGGGCAGTAATCTGACGGCCGGAGGCAGCGCTGCGCTTTGGGCGGGGAACGATCTGGTGCTGGATGTGGCGCAGAATAGCCGCCACAGCCAGACCGCGAAAACGGATTCCCTGAAGACGGATAATACGCGTACGGTCATTAGCGCTGGCGACGATCTGACGCTGGCCGCAGGTCGCGATCTGCGCAGTAACGCCGCGGCGCTTGCCGCACAGGATCGCGTGGGGCTGCAGGCCGGACGGGATATCGATCTGCTGGCGGCAGAGACCACAACCAGCGACAAATACAGCGCGAAGAAAAAGGTCGAGATCAACCAGTCCGTGCGCCAGCAGGGAACGGAGATCGCCAGCGGCAGCAGCACCACAATCATTGCGAACCGTGATGTTAATACCCAGGCGGCGCAGGTCACAGCACACGGGGATATTGGCGTGGGCGCAGGGCGGGACATAAATCTCGCCACCGCTACCGACAGCGATTACCACTACAAAGAGCAGACCAAAACTAAGAAAGGTTTCCTGAGCAAGAAAACCACCCACACCATCGAGGAGAACAGCGCGACGCGTGAATCCGGCTCATTGCTGAGCGGCGATAACGTGCAGGTGGTGGCGGGCAATAACCTGCGGGTGTCAGGCTCCGCCGTGGCGGGCGATGGCGACGTGCGGCTTAAGGCAGGTAACAACGTTGATATCGTTGCAGCTACCAACACCGACACCTCCTGGCGCTTTAAGGAAGAGAAAAAATCCGGCCTGATGGGCTCGGGCGGGATTGGCTTCACCATCGGCAGCAGCAAAAGTACCCAGGATCTCCGTGAGAAGGGCACCACCCAGAGCCAGAGCTTCAGTACGGTGGGTTCGACAGGGGGAAGCGTGGATATCGCTGCCGGTAATCAGCTTCATGTCGGCGGTGCGGACCTGGTGGCGGGCAAGGACATGGCGCTCACCGGTGACAGCGTGGCGATCGAACCGGGTCATGACAGGCTTACCAGCGATCAAACCTTCAAGCAGAAAAGCAGCGGCCTGACGATTGCCCTCTCCGGCGCCGTGGGTGACGCAGTGAACGCTGCCGCCAGCACGGCAATGGCGGTAAAAGAGCAGAGCGATGGTCGTCTCGCAGCGTTACAGGCGACCAAAGCTGCGCTTTCGGGTGCCCAGGCCGTGCAGGCCAACCGTCTCGCAGAAGTAACCCACGGCAGCGACCCCACCAGGAATGGTGCGTTCGGTGTGATGGCCTCGATTGGCGGGCAATCTTCTAAATCCACTTCACATTCGGAGCAGGATAAGACCACCGGCAGCACGCTGAATGCTGGTAATAACCTCGCCATCACGGCGACAGGTCAGGGACATGCAGCCAACAGCGGTGATATTACCGTGGCGGGCAGCCAACTGAAGGCGGGCAAAGATCTGACGCTTAATGCAGCCCAGGATATCAGCCTGGCGGGCGCAGCCGATACCAACAAGCTGACGGGCAGCAACTCCAGCAAAGGTGGCTCGGTCGGCATCGGTATCACCGCCGGTCCGAAAGGTGCGGGTATCACCCTCTCTGCCAGCGTAAACGCTGCAAAAGGTAAAGAAAAAGGTAATGGAACCTCCTGGAACGAAACGACGCTGGATGCCGGGCAGACTGTCAGCCTCACGAGCGGCCGCGACACGGTGCTGAAAGGCGCACAGGTCAATGGCGATAAAATCACGGCGGATGTCGGGCGCGACCTGACCCTCAGCAGCCTGAAGGATAGCGACAAATACAACAGCAAACAGCAGAGCATGAATGCTGGCGCAAGCTACACCTGGGGTGCGGGCGGCGGTAGCGGTAGCTTTAGCATCAGCCGCGATAAGATGAAGAGTAATTATGACTCGGTGCAGGAGCAGACCGGGATCTTTGCAGGCAAAGGCGGCTTTGATATTAACGTCGGCAACCATACGCAGCTGGACGGTGCGGTGATTGCCAGCCGTGCTGACGCAGACAAAAACCGCCTGGAGACGGCGACGCTAGGCTTCGCGGACATCAACAATAAAGCGGAGTATAAGGTTGAGCATCAGGGCGTGGGCTTCAGTACCGGTGTCGGGGTTGCAGGTAATCTGGTTGGCAATATGGCCAACACCCTGCTGGCAGGGATGGGGAGCAGCGGCAATGCGGAAGGGACCACGCAGTCAGCGGTGGCCGACGGCGCTATCATCGTTCGCGACCAGTCTAATCAGAAGCAGGATGTCAGCACGCTCAGCCGTGACACTGACCATGCCAACGGCAGTATCGACCCGATCTTTAACAAAGAGAAAGAGCAAAAACGACTGCAAACCGCACAGATGATTGGCGAGATCGGCAATCAGGTTGCGGATATTGCGCACACCAACGGCAAGATTGCGGCCACGGAAGCGGCCAACGAGAAGATGAAAACCGCTGGCGGCGATGAGCGTAACGCCGCCATCAGCCAGCTGAAAAAAGACGGTAAAGAGGTTACCGATCAGGCAATTCATGATCAGATGTACCAGACCTTCTATAACGAAGCGTTCAACAAGTCTGGCATGGGAACGGGGCAGAGCACCCAGCGCGCCATCACGGCAGCAACGGCAGCCGTTCAGGCGCTTGCAGGAGGAGACATAAAAGCTGCGATTGGCGGCGGTGCCGCGCCGTATATCGCCAATGCCATCGCTAATGCCATACCCGAGACGGATCTTAAAGGACGTGTGCTGGCCCATGCTGTCGTCAACGCCGCGCTTGCAGCGGCTTCCGGCAGAGATGCTGCTTCCGCCGCAGCCGGTGCGGCGGTGGGCGAGCTGGCCGGTAAGATTGCGGTTGATGGCTTTGGTAAAAAAGTCAGCGAACTGAGCGAGGAAGAGAAACAGACGGTATCTGCGCTAGCGACACTGGCTTCTGGCCTGGCTGGCGGACTCGTCGGAGACAGCAGCGCGAATGCGGTAGCGTCGGCGCAAGCGGGCAAGACGACAGTTGAGAATAACTCGCTCAGTGCACAGGATGAGAAAAAACGCCAGGACGCGAAGTGGTCATTGCCGTATATCAAGGACGCAACAGAAAAAGCGAAAGCTGAAAAGCTGATTGCTGATCTTAATGCGAAGGATAAAGCATTCGATGTAGCGCTGGATAAAGCCTGCCAGGGACTGTCGTCATCAGCATGTCAGGGGATGAGGCAGGAGCTGGCTGTAATGGGTCAGAGCTATGATGAGCAGATGGATGGTCAGTATGTCGGCACAATGGGCAGTGTGTATAAAGACGGTGCCGAGAAAATTGCCGGGCAGCAGTGGCAGTACGCCACCGCCGATGCTAAGGCGCAGCGTGACGCCAGTGTTGAGTTAATAGGCAAAAACTGGGGCGTCAGTCCGGAAACCGCCGCGATACTTTATGATGGAATGACGGCCGTGCACAGTACTGCGGCTGTTGCTGGGTCTCTTTATGGGATGAGAGGCCCGAGTACGGTAACTGTTTATCGCGTTGAAGGGACACCAAACACTCGCCTTTTGATTGGAGATAATGGACAAGTTACTATCACTGGCAGTACAACCTTATATTTAAATTTTGGCGATAAAGCCAGAGCTATAGCGTTTTTTGAAAAACGCAGCATCCAAAATATGGACGATGCAACGATCAAAACATTTGAAGTACCCAACTCTGTTTTGGATGATTTGAGAAGAACGGCTGTCAAAGAGAGTGTCGCCAGATTGCCAGAGAACAAAGGAAAGCCTGTGATTGCTGATCCAACAAAAGCTAAAGATCAGTATGGGATAAGACCTGAAAAGCTGAAAGAATTGCAAGATAAGATCATTCAGGGGACGGGAAAAGATGCAAGTAAATGACGAAGTATTACGGCAAATTGTTTTAGAAAGGGAGAGGTTAACAACCCCTCCCCAGGCGATGAGTAAGGCATCTGGAGTCGGAATCGCCAGGTTCGTTGTGTCGTGTAATGATGCTTATTTAGTTTTGACACTTGCGAAAGATGTTATGACTATTATAAATAATTATTCGACACAAAATTGGCCGTCTCTTGATAGATGGTTAAATATACTTCCACTTCAATTTACTCATTGTTTCTTGCCTGAGTTATCGGAAGTCGAAAGGGAAAAACAAACAAAAGACTGGGAAGCCCTGACATACGAAGAGAAACTAACTGAAGCTTCTCATGATGAACAGTGGACGTTATCGTCATGGTTATCATGGATGGAGCCAAATGAGCGTGAATGGTTTTGGTGGGATACTATTATTTTCGATATGCCCTTAAATAATACCCACTTTTTAATAGAAGTAACGACTTTGGACTCAATGTTTATGGCCGGAGCATTGAAAAAGTTATTTAAAGCCTGTGGAGCGATAGACGTTGTCTCAGAAGATGACCTGTAGATAAACAATTCCAAACTCTACTATTCCGGGATTGATGGCATGCTTGCGCCGGGGAAGATCTGGTCGCGAATACGCAGCAGCAGCCGCTCATCGCCAATCTCGACGTTAATCTGAAACGCGGCCACCAGGTTGGCACCGTCCCCCTCCGCTTAAAAATAATTCTGCCGTGATGGAATAAAATCCTACAAGCGGCATCTTATTGCGAATGATAACGAGCCCACGACGAGTGCAGACCTTATGCCACCTAATGACGCTGAAAATAACCAGCTGCGAGAGCTGATCCCCGGACTGCGCCGTTTCGCCCTCTGGCTGATTCGGGATGTCCATGTAGCCGACGATCTGGTTCAGACAACGCTTGAGCGTGCCCTGGATAAATGGACAACACGACGCCCCGATGCCTCGTTAAAAAGCTGGTTATTCACCATTCTTTATCGCGAGTTCCTGATCGAGAAACGCCGCACAAAGCGCTACTGGGGATTGCTCAGCAGAATGAAAAGCGATGACAATCCTGCCTGGCCGTCAGCAGAGCAAGAGATTGCAACGCAAAGTATGCTGGAAGCCTTTGGTCGTTTGACGGAAGAACAACGGAGTTTGTTGATACTCATTGCCATTGAAGGACTAAGTTATCAGGACGTTGCCCATGTGATGGATATTCCCATCGGCACCGTGATGTCCCGACTGTCCCGGGCCCGCCAGGCACTACACCGTCTGGGTGAGGGTGACGTCCCACAGCCGATATTGAGACTGATGAAATGAAAATACCGCCTAACGAGCACGATTTGCATGCGTACGTCGACGACCAGTTGGATGCGAGCGAACGCGTTGTCATTGAACGTTACCTGGCGCAGCACCCGCACATTGCCCGTCAGGTTCAGGGCTGGCGGGAGGATGCACAACGCCTGCGTGCCACGCTGGCAGGGCTGCCTCTGCCCGACGTAACCACCACGCTGGATCCTGCCGCGATACGCGCCCGACAGGTGCGTCGTACCCACAGCCGTATGCGGCTGGCCGCCTCTTTTGTTTTGTGTATTGCGCTGGGTTTGCTGGGGGGCTGGCAGGCTCACAGCTGGCAAAGCCCCGCCAGCGCGCCGATGGGTGATGCGCTCAGCGCCTACAAGCTGATGGTCATAGAGAAGAGCATGACCGCCGATTTTACTCCGGATGGACCGAAAGCGCTGACAGCGTGGCTCACCCAGCACGTTGGTACGAGCGCACAAATGCCGGATCTACGTCAGGCTGGCTTCACGCCGGTGAGCGGTCGCCTGTTTGCTACGGAACAGGGGGCCGCCGCGATGGTGCTCTATCGGGATCATGCCGGGCATACCCTTAGCTTTTATATTCGTCCACCGGATCCTCGCCAGCCGCTGCTTTCTACCGGGCAGCGCAGCGCAGAAGGTCTGGTTGCCCTTTATGGTTCCTCGCAGGGGTTGAACTACGCCGTCGTCGGCCCGGCTGGCATGGTCAATAATCCGGCCATTTCCCGCGAGCTGAGCAAACGGATCTGACGACGTCATTGTCCGTTGCGGAAAAAATAGTTTTTTTGCAACAGTCAGGAATAAACGGCGCGCTGAAGCATCTCTTACACAGGTCTGCATGATGCAGACCTGGATGAATAAGGATTGAGAGATGAGAAAAGCAACGCTAGCCACTCACGGTTTTTTCATGGCGTCTTTATTGCTTGCAGGTACTGCCTTCCCGGTTTCCGCAAGCACGACGCCGCTGATAAAAGCGGTCAAACAAAATTTTGATGGCGAAATCCAGAACAATACGCTGGCAGTGAGCCCGAATGAAAAACAGGCCGTTGTTGCACGCAGCGGACAACCTGAAGTCATTGTTTACGACTTGACGACCGGTACCGTCAGCGCGGTGCTGAAGCACTTCAACACTCCGCGAAATATCGTATTTGCACCGGACGGTAAGAGTTTCTATGTCTCGGATAGCAGTCTGGGCCTTATCGAGCGCGTGGATGCTTCGACCTTCGAAACGCGTGAATACTATGCCGCAGGCCCTGGCGCGTTTGGCACGGTGTTAAGCAAAGATGGCAAGACGCTCTATATCAATAATCAGGCCAGCAACGCAGTCATCAGTATGAATACTGAGACGAAAATTGCGAATGCCGTGATCACCGGGTTTTCGCAACCCCGACAGGGTGTGCGACTCAGCCCGGATGGCCGGGTGCTGTATGTTACCAACTTCGTTAGCGACAAAATCACCCTCGTAGATACCGCCACCAACAAAATCATCGGTGAAATTGGCGGGTTTAATAAGATCCGCGCCATTTCCGTGACCGCAGACGGGAAAACGCTGTTTGCCGCCAATAGTGGGAATGACACGATTTCGGTCGTCGACACCACCGCGCAAAAGGTGACTGACACCATTCCTGTCGGGAAGCAACCGTATGGTGCGGCGCTGTCGCCAGACGGTAAATTCGTTTACAGCGGCAACCTGGGTGATAACAGCGTCTCTATTATCGACGTGCAGACACGCAAAGCGATCGCCACCGTGAAGGGCTTTAACGAACCGCGACAGGCCATCGTCTTTACCGCAGATAACCGATATGCCTGGGTACTGAACAAAGATTTGAGCATCTCCAGAATCGATCGTGAAACGCAACGTATTGTGTCCACGATCAAACGCTGAAGACCTGAAACTAACGCAAAGAGAATGACATGAAAAAAACAACACACAACGTTTTACTTGCTGCACTGCTGGCTCTGGTTTCTGGGCAAAGCGTTGCTGCCGTAAAGGATGACGCGCTGGCGCATTTTAACGCTATCGCCGACGGGAAAACCGCAGATCTCAAGCAACAGTACGCGCAAGACGCGCGTCTGGATTGGATAGGAGGGCCGCTGGACGGCACTTATACCTCATCTGACGCGATTGGCGGAGTATGGAGCAAATTCATCACGGCCCAGGGAAAACTGAGCCACAAAGTCGATAATCTGAATGAGGTCACAAACCCGAAAGGGAGTACCGTCACCGCACGCGTTCAGTTTGCCGGGAAAACGACAATCAATGTCTTTTATGTCCTGACCTACCGCGAAGGCAAAATCGTCAATGAAACGTGGCAGATTGATCCTGCAAAAGGTTAAAAAACGGCTGCCCCCCAGTTATATCCCGCCAGTACGGCGGGATTTTTTTATGCATCACAGCGTGTTATTGAACAATAACCCGTCCATTTAGCGGCTGGAGTGGGCGGTTATTGCTGTGTTCAAGCGCTTGCTTAAATGTTTCCAGCTGTTTTTCAGATAGGTTTACCGTATTTTTCATCACCAGCCAGCGCAACCCTTCAGTACAGGGTGGGGTCGTCAGTGAGCCGCTGAAGCGATAATAGTGGAGATCGGCCGGAAACAGCGGGCGGAGGTCGAAGCGTTTATCAATCGAGACTTCGTGGTTCTTCTCTTTCGGAAGACGCGCCAGCAGCGGGGACAGAGCGGTGTTTTCAGGGCCAACCTCGAATATAACGGCAAGCACCGCGATGTCGCCGTCTTCGCTGGCATGGACAAAGTGCGCCTCAAGCGGGAAGGATTTACCGTTAATCCGGTTCTCGCTCGGGGTATGGAAATGATACTGGCGCAAGATAAACGTGGTGTCATCCAGACGGAATTCATCTTCATCTCCAGCAGTGACCTGAAGAGTGTGACCGTTGTTGACAAGCTTTTCTGCTGCGGTATGAAAATCCAGAATCAGCGGCGGCAGTGTGGCATCAAAGGGATGGCGGATATCGATAGGGGATTGGTATTTCCCGGTCTTGCAGGTGGAAAATGTATCACTGAGTTCTCCCCAGTTGTCCGGTCCACCTTTTCCTTCATACGCCCAGTGCGGGGTCGATTCCGCGAAGGCGGAAACAGACAAAACGAACAGGGATGCAGTAAGGACTCGTTTCATGATGTGTCTCTATAGTTAAAGCGGATAAAGATAGAGATGACATCCTATTAAGTCCTACAAGACCCGTCCTGAAACGTGTTTTAAAGTAGAAAATGAAAGACGCTACCCCAGCCTCTCCACCCTCGTCTCCCCCTCAACCATCGACAGTTGATACAGCGAAAACGATCTCTGCTTCTCTATCAACGTCGCCAGCTCCGGCGAGTGGCTGGTGAGCCAGATCTGCGAGTAGCGGCTGGCCTCGGCGATTAAGCTCGCCAGCGCGGGCAGCATCTGTGGGTGCAGGCTGTTTTCCGGTTCGTTCAACGCGATAAATGCCGGTGGACGCGGGCTTAACAGCGCCACCGCCAGGCACAGAAAGCGCAGGGTGCCGTCGGAGAACTCCGCCGGTTCCAGCGGCCTGCTCAGCCCTTCGCGCTGCATCATCATGCGAAAACGTCCACCGCTGTTGTCGCTGTAAAACACGCAGCCGGGGAAGGCCTGGTCGAGGATGCGCATCAGCAGCAGCTCGTCGCCAATCTCCACAATGGTCTGAAACGCCGCCGCCAGGTTGGCGCCGTCGCTGGCCAGCACCGGCGAGCGAAAGCCGACCTGCGGGGCGCGCATCGCCGAGCCGATTGATACAGAAAACTCATGATAAAAGCGCCAGTTACGCAGGGACTCGCGCATCTGCGACACTTCCGGGTAAAGGTGCGGTTCGCCGAGCTGCCCGAATACCGATTCGTTCTCGTACAGCGTGCCGCTGTGGGTCACTTTTTCATGATGCACGTTGTTCAGAAATACGGCCTGATTCCTGCGCTTCATCAGCTGTGACGACGGTCGACGGTGCTGGCCGCTCAGCCAGATGGACTCCTCTTTGATCACCGGGTCGAGCTGAAACTGTGAGGGATACGGCAGCTTCTCCACAAACCCGACCTGCAGCTCGTATTCGTAGGTCTCAGTTTCTACCGCCAGATTCATCCGCCGCAGCTGGTCGCTGCGGGTTTTGCCTGCCCAGAACACCTTCAGAATGCCGCCCTCGTTCGCCAGCGCCTGGGAAAACTGCCCTTGCGCGGCGCTGTGCATCAGGTGTATCGCCTTGTAAATATTGGATTTTCCTGTGCCGTTCGGCCCGAAGACGATGTTTAGCTGCTCCAGCTCCAGCGACATCTCGCGGATGGAGCGGTAGTTTTGTATGTGCAGGGTGTTAATCATTTTTGTTCCCACGCAAAATTTCCCTGAAATGCGTGACCAGTGGACGCTGGTTGGCCTTATGCCACGCCGCCCACAGTTGAGTTGAGTAAGGCATCCACGTTAGTTCGCGCAGTATCACCCCTTCCGGTGCGTTATGACGCAGGCTGTGCTGGATGAGCGCCAGTCCAAGCCCGGCGGCCACAAGCCCCAGTGCCGTTAGCGGTTCACCCGCCTCCAGACGAATGGTCGGGTTAAATCCAGCCTTCACGCAGGCGGCAACAAATTCGTCGCGGGAGTGAGCATCATCGTTGTGAATGACGGCAATCCACTCCTGATCCGCCAGTTGCGCGGGCAAAAGGACTTCTTCCTGAGCCAGAGGGTGATGTTGCGGCAATGCCAGCAGCATTTTGTCATCCAGCACCTGAATATATTCCAGGTCTTGCTCGCTTTCCGCAGGTGGCGTGTCGACCAGTGAAAAGTCGAGGCTGCGCTGACGCAACCCTTCGATCTGCGTGGCGGGTGGTTGGCTGTAAAGGGCTATATGAACGTCCGGGCGGGACTGGCGCAGTGTGCGTAAGGCGGTAGAGAGCACACCGGAGTGCATCGCGTTTTCAATATAGCCGATACACAACCCCCCATCCTCACCGCGGCCTAAGCGCTTTCCGAGGGACTCCAGACGGTTCGCGTGGGTCAGCAGGGAGCGGGTCTCAGCGAGGAAAGTTTGCCCGTCGGCGGTTAAACGTATGCGCTGCTGGTTGCGTTCAAAAAGCATCAAACCGAGGCGTTCTTCAAGCTGGGCAATCTGGCGGCTCAGCGGAGACTGAGAGATATGCAAACGCTCGGCGGCACGGCCAACGTGCTCCTCTTCTGCCACCACCACGAAATATTTCAGCTGTCGTAAATCAATCATGTCAGACCTCAAAGGACTCAAGTTAGACGAATTATGTCCTATCAAGTCATAACCTCGCAAGGTATTGTGATCAGCGTCACAGGGCGACAGCGAAATCGCCCGACCTGAACCCAAAAACTGAGGACATCTTATGAGTATCAAAAATCTGTTACCTGCAAACATCGGCCTGGGCGGCGCACCGCTGGGCAACATGTTCCGCAACATTCCTGAGGATGAAGCATTGGCCACCGTACACGACGCCTGGAAACTGGGCGTGCGTTACTTCGACACCGCACCGCTTTATGGCTCTGGCCTTTCCGAACTGCGCATGGGTGAAGCGCTGTCTCAGTATCCTCGCGACGAGTATGTGCTGAGCACCAAAGTAGGCCGCATCATGCTCGACGAGATGGAAGATCCCGCGACCCGTGATTTTGGTGAGAAAGGCGGTCTGTTTGAACACGGTCTGAAAAACAAAATTCTCAATGATTACTCCGCTGATGCCACGCTGCGCTCTATTGAGGATAGCCTGAAACGACTGAAAACTGACCGTCTGGATATCGTCTGGATCCACGATCCAGCGCAGGATTTCTACGGTGACAGCTGGCTGGAACAGTTCAATGTGGCGCGTACCGGTGCGTTCCGTGCCCTGACTCGCCTGCGGGAAGAGGGCGTCATTAAAGCATGGGGTCTGGGCGTAAACCGCGTCGAGCCGTGCGAGCTGACGCTGGCGCTGGATGAGCCTAAGCCCGATGCCTTCCTTCTGGCGGGCCGTTACTCTCTGCTCGACCATAAACGCGCCTTACAGCGTCTGATGCCAGAGGCGCTGGAGCACAACGTCGATATCGTGATCGGCGGTCCCTACAGCTCAGGCGTGCTGGCCGGAGGGGAGCACTTCGAATATCAAAAAGCCTCTCCGGCTATTCATGAGCAGGTGGCACGTATTCAGGCTGTTGCCGCGCAGTTCAACGTGGATGTAAAAGCTGCGGCACTGCAGTTTGCGCTGGCGAATCCGGCCGTCGCCGCCGTGATCCCTGGCTCCAGCCGCCCTGGCCGTATGGCTGAGGATTTGGCTGCGCTAAAAGCCACCATTCCAGCGGCATTCTGGGAAGAGATGCGCCGTCAGGATCTGGTTGCTGAGAATGCACCGCTGCCCGTTCGTTAATCACCGCGGGGTCGTCAGGCCCCCAATACTTACATGAGAAATATGATGAAACTGGATCTTACCGACAAAATTGCGGTGGTGAGCGGCTCTACGTCCGGCATCGGGCTCGGCATTGCCGACGGGCTGGCACAAGCGGGAGCCACCGTCGTGGTGGTTGGCCGTCAGGAAACCAGCGTGGCCACAGCGATTGCCAGCATTAAAGCAAAAAATCCAGCCGCGCTGCTGCGTGGTGTGGTGGCTGACCTTAGCACCGAACAGGGTGTTGCCGCACTGATCGCCGCCGTGCCTGTCGCCGATGTGCTGGTGAATAACCTTGGCATATTTAACGACAAAGACTTCTTCACCGTGCCGGACGACGAGTGGATGCATTTCTACAACGTCAACGTGCTGTCCGGCGTCCGCCTGGCGCGGCACTATGCGACAGCCATGGCAGAGCAAGGATGGGGACGCATTATTTTCGTGTCGTCCGAATCTGGCGTGGCCATTCCCGGTGACATGATCAACTACGGCGTCACCAAAGCCGCTAACCTGGCGGTTTCGCATGGACTGGCAAAACGGCTGGCGGGCACAGGCGTCACCGTGAATGCGATTCTGCCCGGTCCGACATTTACTGATGGCCTGAAAACGATGCTGGCCGAGGCTGCCGAAAAATCAGGCCGTAACGCACGTGAACAGGCCGATGAGTTTGTCCGCAGCGCGCGCCCCAGCTCGATTATTCAGCGCGCCGCGGATGTGGAAGAGGTGGCAAACCTCGCCGTTTATCTGGCATCACCGCTCTCTTCCGCGACCACGGGTGCTGCCCTGCGTGTGGATGGCGGTGTTGTCGACACCCTCGCAATGTAATCCTACATTACTGATATTAAGAGAGAATAATCATGGCTAATACAACAGTATCTATTGAAATTCCGGCATCTGCCGAAACGGTGTGGCAACTGATGGGGGGCTTTGATGCCCTGCCAGACTGGCTACCGTTCATCCCAGAAAGCGTCTCCTCTGAAGGCGGGCGCGTACGTTCGCTGACCACGGCTGATGGTGGCACCGTGATTGAACGTCTGGAAGCGTTTGATAACCGCCAGCGCAGCTACAGCTACTCGATTATGAAAGCGCCCTTCCCGGTGGTGGATTATCTTTCCACCATTACGGTACATGAAACGGCCGACAGCAACGTCTCACGTGTAGAGTGGTACGGTGAATTCACGCCGGTAAATGTTTCTGACGCAGAGGCCCAGGCCCTGTTCAGCGGGATTTACCAGGATGGGCTGGAAGCGTTGAAAAAGAATTTTGTCGCATAATCCTCAGAGCGCCGTTTTACGGCGCTTTTTTTTGCCGATCGTATGGGTTAAGCGCAAAAAAGAGACGACAGTGAGGATGTCGTCTAAACGGGGTACTGCTTTGGGCCTCTATGGGTCAATGGGGCCTTCGCATTTTTATGATCACTTGACTGCCAGACGCAGACCCAAATCATCAGGATAGGGATCAAAATAGTTTTGCGTCATCAGATACCGGTCGGGGTATTCGGCCAGGTAGTGCTTCAGCAGCGTGATCGGCGCGAGGATAGGCAACTGTCCGTTGCGATAGTGCAGGATCACGTCGCGCAGCTCGCCGCGCTGGCGGCTGTTCAGCTGGTTACGGAAATACCCCTGAATATGCATCAGCACGTTGGTGTGATTCTTCCGCGAGGCGGGTTTTTTCAGGATGGTCATCAGCTTTTCCCGGTACGCCACGAAGAAGGCGTCCAGGTCTTCCCACTCGTGCAGCGAGGCAACGAACGGGCCGATTTCACGGTAGCCCGCTTGGTGGTGCGCCAGCAGCTGGAGCTTATAGCGGCTGTGGAAGTCCAGCAGCGCGCGGCGCGTAAGGCCATTTTTACGCAGCGTGTTCAGTTCGTGCAGCGCAAAAACGCGCTCGACGAAGTTTTCCCGCAGCACCGGGTCGTGCAGGCGTCCGTCCTCTTCCACGGGCAGCCACGGCCAGGTTTCAAGAAGGGCGGCGGTGAACAGCCCGACGCCCTCCTTGCGGCCCCGGTTGCCGTTTTCATCATACAGCCGCACGCGTTCCAGGCCGCAGCTTGGGGATTTTGCACAGACGATAAATCCCGACAGATCGCCGATTTTTGGCAGGTAGTCCGCCGTGAAGTCGGCCATTTTCTGCGTGAGGTCATCATGAGGCGGCTTGCTGAAACGGAGCTGCGTTTCGCCGCTGTCCGTCAGCGTCAGGCGTATGGCCGGGCGAGGCGTAGGCAGGCCGATGGCCATTTCCGGGCAGACAGGCCTGAAATTCACCCACTGGGCCAGCTCATCCATGACGAAGCCCATGCGTTTGTGTCCGCCGTCAAAGCGAACGGCGGATCCGGTCAAACATCCGCTAATACCGAGCACAGGTTTCGTTGTCATGGTGAAGTCCTCCCGTTCATATAACTAAAACTTACACAACATGACTAATTTGTCCAAGTATTCGCGGAACTATTTTTTATAATCCTTTAAAATCAATGCGTCTTAGCTGCCCTTGTAGGTCGAATAACCGTACTGGCTCAGCAGAAGCGGAATGTGCAGTTTCTCGTTGGTGCGGGTCACGGTAAACAGCACCGGGATCTCCGGGAAGAAGGTGTCCAGCTTTTTGCCATGGAAGTACTCTGCGGTTTTGAAGGTCACTTTATACACGCCAGGCTGCATGTCCTGATCCTGCGGATAGAGCGATTTGATACGACCGTCATGGTCGGTTTTACCGCTGGCAATCGGGGTCCATTTGTCCTGCTGCTGCTTCTCCAGCGTAACGGTCACGTCTGACGGCGGCATCCCGGTTTGCTGGTCGAGAATGTGGACGCTTAGCGTGCCGGCAGGGGCGCTAAAGGCGGCGGGGGCAAAGGCCATCGAGGCCAGGATCAGCAGAGGGGCAGTTTTTTTCATGGTGTTTTCCTGTGGAGTTATTCGTCACAGGAAAACGTTAGCATCTGCGGCGCGGGAAAATATTCAACTTTTCGTGAAGATTCCCGCAGGAGAAAATTATCAGAGGATAATCACTTCAAGCGATACCTGCTGCTGCCACTGCTCCACCTGCTTTTTCCGCCCGGCGGTGAGTTTGCCGCTGGTGACCAGAAGCCATTTACGCTCCGGGAAAATTTCCGGTGCCAGCGCGTCAGGCGGAACCGGCAGGATGTCGATGCGGTGGCCCTGCCCGGTGCGCGTCAGGGCTTCGAGCCAGATCTCGCACGGGTCATTCAGGTGCCAGCCGCTGAGCAGAATGTTATCGCCTGGCGCTTTTTTATCGCCTTCGAGGCAAAACGAGGTGTAGGCGATAATGATGCCGTCGAGGATCGCGCGCAGGGTCATGGCGGCGGCGACGTTGGCCGAAACCTGGCTGCGCAGAGGGCGCAGCACGTTCGCGACCAGCTCCGGCCTTGGGTATTCGCGTCCGGCGTCGTAAATCATCTGGCGCAGGGACTCGACTTTGCCGTCCTGCAGGCGCTGCAGCATGTTCTGCTGCAGGGTTTGCCAGTTGTTGGTCCGACCCGGCATCGGGCGTTCCAGCAGCGGTTTGACCTGGCCGATCGGGACGCCTTTTTTTACCCAGTCGAGGATTTTGAGCGCCTGCTGGACGTCCTCATCGCTGTACTGGCGGTGGCCGCCTTCCGTGCGCTGTGGCTTGAGTAAACCATAGCGACGCTGCCACGCCCGCAGGGTGGTGGCGGTGATGCCGCTGAGTCGGGCGAATTCGCCGATGGAGTAAGCCATGTCCGTGTCCAGAGTGGAGGAATACTCTCAATATACTACGAATTTTCCCGAACGGGATGAAGCGCCGAAACGGTGCACTACACTTAATATCCAACCGCGCAAATGAAAGGAATTCTCATGAAGCTATGGCCTGTTGTGACCGGTGTTGCCATTGCGCTGACGCTGGTCGCCTGTAAATCCCCCACGCCGCCGAAGGGCGTGCAGCCTATTACCAACTTTGAAGCCAGCCGCTATCTCGGAAAATGGTACGAGGTCGCCCGTCTGGAAAACCGCTTTGAACGCGGGCTGGAGCAGGTAACCGCCACCTACGGCAAACGCAGCGACGGCGGCATCAGCGTGCTTAACCGGGGCTACGATCCGGTGAAGAACAAGTGGAACGAGAGCGAAGGGAAAGCCTACTTTACCGGCGAACCGACCACCGCCGCGCTGAAGGTGTCGTTCTTCGGCCCCTTCTACGGCGGCTATAACGTGATCAGGCTGGACGATAAGTACCAGTACGCGCTGGTGAGCGGCCCGAACCGCGATTACCTGTGGATCCTGTCGCGCACGCCAACCATTCCGGATGTGGTGAAGCAGGATTACCTGAACACCGCGCGCAGTCTGGGCTTCCGGGTTGATCAGCTGGTGTGGGTGAAGCAATAAAAATCGTGCTTTCTTCCTGGGGCATTACTGGCTCGCCTGGATAGACTTCCGTTAAAAGCCTAACGGAGGGACGACAACATGAACTGGCAGCCTTTTCGCGGCGATGCACCGGAAAATATGACCATTTTCAGCGCGTCCTTTCCCGACGTCAGCGACCAGTGGCCGATGAAAGACGATGCTGCCCGTGAGATCGCCTCCCTTGACCGCGCCCTGAAAGCCGAGCCAGCGTTCCGGCCGCCGAGGATGGAATACGACGAAGGGGGGCAGGCCGTGCTGGTTCCTCAGAACCGCTATTCCGAACAGGCCTTCCGCAACCGTCCGGCGCTCGCCGCGTGGCGCACCCGGCTGGTGCCCTCTGCGCTGGCGCTGTTTGTGGTGCAAAACCCGCTGGAGGACCGCCTGCCCGACGGCACAAAAATGGACAGCGACAGCCGCCAGTGGTTTATCCACGCCAACGATGCCATCGGCGTGCGTTCCCGCGCCAGGGTGCTGGCCGCGCTGGTGGATAAGTACATTCACAACGAGAGCGAGAACAACTGGGTCAGCCTTGCGAGCGGTGCCGCCATCCCGGTGCTGGAGGCGCTGCGCGAAGCAAAGCTCGACGGCCAGCAGGTGTATCTCACGCTGGTGGACAAAGACCCGGTGGCGCTCAGCTGGGCCGAAACCATGGCGGCGCAGGAAGGCATTGTGGTGGGCGAACAGCTGACCCTGCTCAGGCGCAACCTGCTCCATACGCTGGTGCGTAACGAGGATCTGCTGCTGGAGCTGGGCGAGCATCAGGCCGAACTGGTCGACGCGCTGGGGATCTTCGAATACTTCAACGATACCGATGCGGTGATTTTTCTCCAGCGCGCGCTGCGGCTGGTCAAACCCGGCGGCGCGGTGATTGTGTCGAACATGCTCACCAGCAGCCCGCAAATTGACTTTGTGCTGCGGGGTATCGGCTGGGAAGATATTTACCCGAGATCGTTACAGCAGCTGCAGGATATTCACCTCGCGGCGGGCGTGCCGGTGGAAAACGTCACCGTGGTTGTGCCGAAGGATGGGGTGTACGCGGTGATGGAGATTAAGGTTTAGCTCGATCTGTTCCCTCTCCCTGAGGGAGAGGGTTAGGGTGAGGGTGGAACAGACCGCAAAGCGTGGCTTGAAATAGCTCGGTTTTCCAATCATGATCCCCCAATGAAAATAGAAACCGCACTCCCCTCACACTTCGAACGTCTGGTCGCGATCTGGGAATCCTCCGTCCGTGCCACCCATCACTTTTTACAGGAAAGCGATATTGCGGCGCTGCGCCCGCTATTGCTCAACGCCTACCTGCCTAACCTCAAGGTTGTGATCGCTCGCGATGACGCAGGCGTTATTCACGGTTTTTTAGGCGTGGATGAAAACCGCATTGAAATGCTGTTTGTGGATGACGCGAGCCGGGGAAAGGGCGTCGGGAAATTGCTGCTGCAACACGCCATCGAAGAGTTTGGCGCGAACGAGGTGGACGTGAATGAGCAGAACCCGCAGGGCGTGGGATTTTATCGCCATATGGGGTTTGAGCAGGTCGGACGCTCGGAACTGGACGGGCAGGGGAATCCGTTTCCGTTGCTGCATATGCGGTTGGGTGAATGCTAACTTAACGCAAATATCACGCTTGTTAGATATGAAATGCAACGCGTTTTCCTGTGGGAAGTTCAACGTCGATACAGAGTTTGCCACCCATTGCTTCGATGTAACGCTTAAGCGTGGCAATTTTTAGTTCATTTCCACGTTGCTCAAGCTGCGTTACTGCGGGTTGGCTCACCCCCATCAGATCGGCAACATTTTTTTGCGAAAGCCTCAGCTCTTCACGTAAAAGTTGTAGACCCGTCTCGAGGATCATTTCATCTGCCATCTCTTTAATACGTTGTTGGCTTTCCGGTGAACGTGACGCAATCACTTCATTTAAGGTTTTCACTTGGTTGCCTCCAGGCTTGTCAGATGAAAGGAAAATTCGGCATCTGCGATGCGAATCATTTTTTCATAAAAGGCTTTGTCATTACTCTTATCGCCCGCGCAAAGCACAATGGCTTGACGGATAGGATCAAATGCGAAGAAAGCACGTATCGGACGACCAGCATATTGAATACGTAATTCCTTCATATGGTTATACCGTGAGCCTTTAACCGTATCTGCATAGGGGCGAGGAAGACGTGGCCCATAGTTTTGCAGATTTAACAGGTCTGCCAGTACCTTATCCTGTAATCCTTCTTCCTGCTCAAGCAGCCATTGCTCAAATACCTTTTCGAACAGAACCGTCCACATGCTTTCGTCCATGATAAGCTGTAGCTTATAAATAGAATATAAGCTGTAGTTAATAAATGCAATGGCTGTCATCGACAGCCAGGCTGTTAGTGGCAAGAGTATGACAAAGAAGGGAAATCAAGCGGATCGCGCAATTAAAAAATTGCGAGGCGCTTTCCAGCGTATTTTCTATTCATGCTGGCTAGTGAACTATCCGGGATAACCGGTTAGTTGAATGTTAATCAACTTTGCGACCAGAAAATTTTTTCATGAGATACCCATTAATAGTTCGAACATCTTTACCTTACAGATCGGCCATGGCTGCCGGAGATTGGATTACGTCTCAAGAAAAAGAAACCAATTTTGACCGCACAAAGAGCACGATGAAGAACATCCGGTTCGAGGATGAGCTTTTGGAACAGATTGAAAAGGCTGCGGGTAAGGGGAATTTTAATAAGTGGGTGAAAGAGGCTTGTAGGCTTAGGCTTTTGAGTGAGTAGTCATCAAAGCTTTATAGGTAGTGTTAACGATAAAATAGATGATAAGTTCGGAATATATGTTCCAAACTTATCATTGATGATGATTTTATAATTATCATTTATATAATTAAAATGTATCAGTCGATTTTAACCGAATCTGCTTTTAAATTTTTGCGAACTGATTCGTCGTTGCATTTTACCATTACAATTGGGACATAAATGTTGTTTCTTCCCTTCAATTTCCCATGTGTAGTATTTCTTCTTAAAGGGATTATGACAGATATCACACTGTCTGGGCTTCAATATAGCACCAATAATGACCATTAAAACTACAGCACCTATAATCCATTCCATTACGGATTCCCTTGGTGATAATTTTGAAAAGGGGGAGAGAATAACACTCAATATTTAAATGAATAAGTGATCATGTTCACATAAGGTGACTGGAATGGGCGAATCTATTTATTAATAAAGTTTTTATTAAAGCGGATGGCATTTTGGCGGAAGATCACAGGAGTCGAACCTGCCCGGGAACGCTGGCGTCCCCAACTGGATTTGAAGTCCAGCCACCTCACCGGAGATGACGATCTTCCGCGCCTGCATTGCTACATGGAGGCGGGGCGCATTATAGCTACTTTCAGGCATTTACCACATACCCCCACACACTTTTTTCACCTCTCTTTTGACCTGTACACCCCTGTTTCAGTTAATTCTTAAGAAAATCCTCAGGTTAGCCTTTCGTGCTGCCAACATTTACCGCGATCACAAAAAACAAGAAACGTAATTTGCTAACCAGAAAACGCAATACCCGCCTTTGAAACAATGGTTTAAAACCAATGCAACCGGTCTCAGCGCCCCCTACAGCGTGAAGGATAAAAAAGATGAGCGAAGTATTGTCAGTAAAAGAGAAGATTGGCTACGGCATGGGAGACGCCGCCAGCCACATTATTTTTGATAACGTCATGTTGTACATGATGTTTTTCTACACCGATATTTTCGGCATTCCCGCCGGGTTTGTCGGCACCATGTTCCTGCTGGCCCGCGCGCTGGATGCGATCTCCGACCCGTGCATGGGGCTGATTGCCGACCGCACCCGCAGCCGCTGGGGCAAGTTCCGCCCGTGGATTTTGTTCGGTGCGATACCGTTCGGCATCGTCTGCGTGCTGGCCTACACCACGCCGGACCTCAGCCTCAACGGCAAAATGATCTATGCCGCCATTACTTACACGCTGCTGACCCTGCTCTATACCGTGGTCAACATCCCCTACTGCGCGCTGGGCGGCGTGATCACCAACGACCCGACGCAGCGTATCTCCCTTCAGTCCTGGCGCTTCGTGCTGGCGACCGCGGGCGGCATGCTCTCCACGGTGCTCATGATGCCGCTGGTGAACTTCATTGGCGGCGACGATAAGGCGTTCGGCTTCCAGGGCGGCATCGCCGTGCTGTCGGTTGTCGCTTTCCTGATGCTGGCGTTCTGCTTCTTCACCACCAAAGAGCGCATTCAGGTGCCGCCGAGCACCACCTCCATGCGGGAAGACCTGCGCGACATCTGGCACAACGACCAGTGGCGCATCGTCGGCGTGCTCACCATCCTCAACATCCTCGCCGTCTGCGTGCGTGGCGGGGCGATGATGTACTACTGCACCTGGATCATGGGTTCGCCGGAGGTGTTCGTCGCGTTCCTCACCACCTACTGCGTCGGCAACCTGATCGGCTCCGCGCTGGCGAAACCGCTCACCGACTGGAAATGCAAGGTCAGCATCTTCTGGTGGACCAACGCCGCGCTGGCGGTGGTCAGTGTGGCGATGTTCTTCGTCCCGATGCACGCCACCGTGCTGATGTTCGGCTTCATCTTCGTCATCGGCGTGCTGCACCAGCTGGTGACGCCGATTCAGTGGGTGATGATGTCCGATACCGTCGACTACGGCGAATGGACCAACGGCAAGCGCCTGACCGGCATCAGCTTTGCGGGCACACTGTTCGTGCTGAAGCTCGGCCTGGCGCTGGGCGGGGCAATGATCGGCTGGATGCTGGCAGGCGGCGGCTACGACGCGGCGGCCAAAGCCCAGAACAGCGCGACCATCAGCATCATTATCGGCCTGTTTACCCTGGCCCCGGCGGTCTGCTACGTGCTGAGCGCCATCATCGCCAAACGCTATTACACGCTGAAAACCCCTTTCCTGACCAAAATCCTGGGCGAGCTAGCGCAGGGCGCGCGCCGCAATCAGCAGGAATTTGAAAACCTGCCGGCCAGCAAAGAATTGCAGAACTAAGAGGACGAGAGCATGAAAATCAGTGATGGAAACTGGCTTATTCAACCGGGCCTGAACGTGACGTATCCGGTGCAGGTGTTCGACGTGGAACAGCAGGGCAATGACCTGGTGGTGTTTGTTGCGCCGCGCGACGTGCGCGAACGCACCTGGCAGCTCGACACGTTGATGTTCACGGTGCGTCTGTTCGCCCCCCAGGAAGGGATTGTCGGGGTGCGCATCGAGCACTTCCAGGGCGCGCTGAATAACGGCCCGCACTATCCGCTGAACGTTCTGAAAGACGTGAAGGTAGAGATTGAAAACAACGCCGATTTTGCCGAGCTGAAAAGCGGCAGCGTCAGCGTGCGAGTCACCAAAGGCGAGTTCTGGGCGCTGGATTTCCTGCGCAACGGCCAGCGCATTACCGGCAGCCAGCTAAAAAACAACGGCTACGTGCAGGACAGCAACACCGACCGCAATTACGTGTTCGAACGTCTGGATCTGGGCGTGGGGGAAACGGTCTACGGCCTGGGAGAGCGCTTTACCGCGCTGGTGCGCAACGGCCAGACGGTCGAAACCTGGAACCGCGACGGCGGCACCAGCACCGAGCAGTCCTACAAAAATATCCCGTTCTACCTGACCAACCGCGGCTACGGCGTGCTGGTGAATCATCCGGAAAACGTCTCGTTTGAAGTCGGCTCCGAGAAGGTCTCCAAAGTGCAGTTCAGCGTGGAAGGGGAATATCTCGAGTACTTCGTGATCGACGGCCCGACGCCGAAAGAGGTGCTGAACCGCTATACGCAGTTCACCGGGCGTCCGGCGCTGCCGCCTGCGTGGTCGTTCGGTCTGTGGCTCACCACTTCGTTCACCACCAACTACGACGAAGCGACGGTGAACAGCTTTATCGACGGCATGGCCGAGCGCGACCTGCCGCTGCACGTGTTCCACTTCGACTGCTTCTGGATGAAGGCCTTCCAGTGGTGCGACTTCGAGTGGGACCCGGTGACCTTCCCGGATCCGGAAGGGATGATCCGACGCCTGAAAGAGAAAGGGCTGAAGGTCTGCGTGTGGATTAACCCGTACATCGGCCAGAAATCCCCGATCTTCCGGGAGCTGAAAGAGAAGGGCTACCTGCTCAGGCGCCCGGACGGCTCCCTGTGGCAGTGGGACAAATGGCAGCCGGGGCTGGCGATCTACGACTTCACCAACCCGGACGCGTGTCGGTGGTATGCCGACAAGCTGAAAGGCCTGGTGGAGATCGGCGTCGACTGCTTCAAGACCGACTTTGGCGAGCGTATCCCGACCGACGTGCAGTGGTTCGACGGGTCCGATCCGCAGAAGATGCATAACCACTACGCCTACATTTACAACGAACTGGTGTGGAACGTGCTGAAAGAGACGGTGGGGGAGGAAGAAGCGGTGCTGTTTGCCCGCTCCGCGTCCGTGGGGGCGCAGCAGTTCCCGGTACACTGGGGCGGCGACTGCTACGCCAACTACGAATCGATGGCTGAAAGCCTGCGCGGCGGGCTGTCGATTGGCCTGTCCGGCTTCGGGTTCTGGAGCCACGATATCGGCGGGTTCGAAAACACCGCCCCGGCGCACGTCTACAAGCGCTGGTGCGCGTTCGGGCTGTTCTCCAGCCACAGCCGTCTGCACGGCAGCAAATCCTACCGCGTGCCGTGGGCGTACGATGACGAGTCCTGCGACGTGGTGCGCCACTTCACCCAGTTGAAGTGTCAGCTGATGCCGTATCTGTATCGCCAGGCGGCGCTGGCGCGTGAGTTCGGCACGCCGATGCTGCGGGCGATGATGCTGGAGTTCCCGGACGATCCGGCGTGCGATTACCTTGACCGTCAGTACATGCTGGGGGATTCAGTGATGGTCGCGCCGGTGTTCTCTGAGGCGGGGGACGTACAGTTCTACCTGCCGGAAGGCCGCTGGACGCACCTGTGGCACAACGACGAACTTCAGGGCAGCCGCTGGCATAAGCAGCAGCACGATTTCATGAGCCTGCCGGTCTACGTGTGCGACAATACCCTGCTGGCGCTGGGTAACAACAACCAGAAGCCGGACTACGCGTGGAATGAGGGGACGGCCTTCCAGCTGTTTAACCTGGACGATGGCGCAACGGCGGTGAGCGAGGTGCCTGCGGCGGACGGTTCAGTGGCGTTTACGCTGAAGGCGTCACGTCGGGGAGACATTGTGACCTTTACCGGCGCGGGAGACGCGCAAAACTGGTCGGTGTGCTTGCGCAACGTGCAGAAGGTGAGCGGCGTGAAGGGCGGTTCACTCGCGGGCAGCGAGTGGGGTGTGGTGGTGAAAGCGGAGGGGGAAGTGGTGGTGGTTCACTTCTGAGCTGGAAAAATTCCCGGTGGCGCTTCGCTTACCGGGCCTACGATAATTGTGCGGTCTGATGCCCTCACCCTGACCCTCTCCCACAGGGAGAGGGAACAAACATCAAAAACGGCAACAGGGTTGCCGTTTTGCATTTACCTTACGCCACCCGGCTTGTTTATTGCACAGGTGTTGAAACCACACCGCCCGTCATCGTCTGCTGCACCTGCTGTTTATCCATATTCACCGCGTTCAGCTTGCCGTTCACCGTCGGCTTAAGCGGGGCATTCGCCTGCACGCTACCGCTGGCGGTCATCTGAATATTGCCGTCACCCGTAATCGGCAGCGCAGGCCAGCCCCACTGCTGCAGCACGTTGAGCGGCACGCCGCGCCCGTTCAGGCTCACCGTGGTCTGCCGCTGTGGCAGCTGTGAAACCGTCGCCGTGGCTTCCAGAATGCCTTTCTCGGTAAACGCGCTCAGGTCGGTAATGTTCACCGTGGCGGCGTTGGCATTCAGCGCCAGAGACGGACGGCGTACGTCGACGCGGTTAAAGGTTGCCGCCGCGCCATTCAATGTTGCGCTGCCGCCCCAGACGCCCCACTGGCGATCTTTCACCAGCTGCAGGTTTGCGCCATAGCCGTCCAGAGAGGTGATCTGCCACGGGAAGGCGGGATCGATGTCGATCACCAGGTTGCGGCTCAGGCCGAATTTTTGCAGCGTGACGCTGTGCAGCCATTCCGGCAGCGGCTCCATCCACAGCGTTTTCCAGTTCTGCGGCAGGGTATACTCCAGCCCGGCGATGGCGACATCGTCCAGCACCAGCGCTTTGCCGTCGCGCAGCCAGTTACCGGACGTGCGCACCATGCCGCCTTCCCAGCGGGAGGTGAACTGGCGCAGCGCCATGCCCTGCGGGGAAAACTCCGCATTCAGGATCGGGTCGAAAAGGTGCAGCGAGCCGTAGATAAACTCGCTGGCATTCATGGACAGGCGGCCTTCCTGGCTCTGCCAGTCGCCTTTGCTGAGAGTCAGGTTGCGCAGGCTTAAGTCGAGATCGGTTACCGCCCAGTCCGGACCCTGAAGCCTGGCGTCGGTCACGTCCAGACGGCCAATCTGTAAAGAGGGAATGGTGGCCAGTGGTGCGAAGAACGCCGTCAGCGTTTTGTCGCTCTGCAGGCGGATCTCGTTCAGGCGCATCGTGTCGATAATCCAGCTCCCGTCGGCGTTGCGCAGGGCGGAGCCGGTGAGCGAACCACGGGCCATGTCGGCACCAATCGTTTTCAGCACCACCTCCTTGCCGTTCAGCTGCCCCTCGATCAGCACGTTGGTGGCCGGTACGCCGTTCAGGGTCAGCGAGCCCGCGCTCATCTGGATCTGCGCGTTATTCCCCAGCACGTTGCCGGCTTCCGGCTGCCATGGGCTGACGCCGCCCGTGACCTTTTGCGCGCTCAGGTCCCATTCGGTATTCGGGCTGTTAAAGGCCATGTTGTTCAGCTGCAGACGATCGGCCTGGAAGGGCAGCGGTGCTGTTTGAGGCGAGAGATTCAGCGTACCGTCGAACAGGGTGATGGTGCCCATGTGCAGCGGATCGGTGATCTGACGGCTGCTCAGGCCAATATCGACTTTTTTGGCAACTAATGTGGCAGGTTTACCATCCCGCCCAAAGGTGACGTTTTCCAGAATGATGTGGGAAGGCGACGAAAAGCGGTGATTCATTTTATCGAAACTGAGTTCGTAGTCGGTATTCACCGTAATCCAGCTGCTGACCTGAGCCGCGCCCCAGCGGGTCTGGAGCAAAATATAGAACGCCAGCAGCACAATAAGCAGGGCTACCAGAAGATAGACGAGTAGCTTTCCAATAAATTTCATGGTCTTCCATCCCGCAAAACGAACATAAGGGAGTTATGCACGATTTATACGCAATGCTCAAGGCGGGAATGGTGTAATTAGATGTCACGGCAGGCATTGACTGCCTGCCGTGAGGGAGATCAGTTCTTCTCAGGCGGGAAAACGAGGTTCAGCACGATAGCGGTGATACCGCCCGCGGCAATGCCGGAAGAGAGCAGGTTTTTCACCCAGTCCGGGGCAAACTGCAGGATCAGCGGCTGCTGGGAAACGCCCAGGCCAACTGCCAGCGACAGCGCGATAATCATGATCGCGCGGCGGTTCAGCGGCTCGCGGGAGACGATACGCACGCCGGAGGCCGCGATAGTCCCGAACATCACCAGCGTTGCGCCGCCGAGCACCGGCTCAGGAATGTGCTGCACAAAGCCGCTCACCGCCGGGAACAGGCCGAGGACGATCAGCATCAGCGCCACCACAAAACCGACGTAGCGGCTGGCCACGCCAGTCAGCTGGATCACGCCGTTATTCTGGCCGAAGCAGGAGTTCGGGAAGGTGTTGAATACCGCAGAGACAAACGAGTTCAGGCCGTTCGCCAGCACGCCGCCTTTCAGACGCTTCATGTACAGCGGGCCGGACACCGGCTGCTCGGAGACGTCGGAGGTGGCGGTGATATCGCCGATGGTCTCCAGAGAGGTGATCATAAAGACCAGCATCAGCGGCAGGAGCAGGCCCCAGTCAATGCCCAGTCCGTAGTACAGCGGCGTAGGAACGGTGATCAGCGCGCTGTTGGTCGGCGCGGTGTTTTCCGGCAGCATGCCCAGCGCCCACGCCAGCAAATAACCCGCCGCCATGGCGATCACCAGCGAGGCGACGCGCAGGTAAGGGTTACGCTGACGGTTAAGCAGAATAATAATTGCCAGCACTACGCCCGCCAGCAGCAGGTTTTTCGGCGCGCCGAAGGTGTGGTCGCTCATTGCCGCATAGCCGCCGCCGATGGAGGTGAGGCCCACCTGGATCAGCGACAGGCCAATAATCATCACCACCACGCCGGAGACCAGCGGGGTAATGACGCGGCGAGCCAGATGCAGCACGCGGGAGATGACCATCTCCGTGCAGCTGGCCAGCATCAGGGTGCCGAACAGCGCCGCCATCATGGTTGGGACATCCGCACCGCCGGTTTTCAGCGCCGTACCGCCCATGATCAACGGTGCCACGAAGTTAAAGCTGGTGCCCTGAATTGACAATAATCCAGAGCCCACCGGACCCCACGCTTTAATTTGAATAATGGAGGCCACGCCGGAAGCGAACAGAGACATACTGATGATGTGCTGCGTATCCTGCGCCGGTAAGCCAAGTGCCTGGCAGATCAGCAGCGCCGGAGTGATCACGGCAACAAACATCGCCAGAAGATGCTGGCAGGCGGCGAAAAGCGTCTGCGGAAGCGGCGGGCGGTCTTCAAGGCGGTAAATCAGTTCGCTATTATGCTTCTGCGCAATCGGTTGCGCATCAGGCGACTCTATGGTGTTAACGGACATCGGCGGCAATCCCACGGTGGAAAAGCGGGCATTTTATCTGACCACCTGGTAAAAGCAAACGATTGCCAGCAAAAAAAGGGAAGAAAATCTGCCGCTGTGAGCAGGTTTTCTACAACGCATCGGGAAAAAAAATTACACTTTTTGCGCCGGGGCTCATGAAGAGCGCAAACCGGCCCAGGATAACGCCGCGTGTGTATGGAACACGCGCAAAACAGGAGCCTTTTATGATTCATCTCGATACGTTGTCGACCCTTGTTGCCGCAACGCTGGTCTTACTGCTTGGCCGTAAGCTGGTACATAGCGTTTCCTTTCTGAAAAAGTACACTATCCCTGAACCCGTCGCCGGCGGTCTGCTGGTGGCGCTGGCCCTGCTGATACTGAAAAAAAGCATGGGCTGGGAAATTGATTTTGATATGTCCCTGAAAGACCCGCTGATGCTGGCCTTCTTTGCCACTATCGGCCTGAACGCCAACCTGGCGAGCCTGCGCTCGGGCGGTAAGGTGCTCGGCGTATTCCTGATTGTGGTGGTGGGGCTGCTGCTGATGCAAAACGCCATTGGCATCGGTATGGCGACGCTGCTGGGGCTGGATCCGCTGATGGGTCTGCTGGCGGGGTCGATTACCCTTTCGGGCGGCCACGGCACTGGCGCTGCGTGGAGCAAGCTGTTCATCGAACGCTACGGGTTTGAAAACGCAACGGAAGTGGCGATGGCCTGTGCGACCTTTGGCCTGGTGCTGGGTGGCCTGATTGGTGGCCCGGTGGCGCGTTATCTGGTGAAGCACTCCACCACGCCGAACGGCAGACCTGACGATGAAATGGTGCCGACCGCGTTCGAAAAGCCGGACGTTGGACGCAGCATCACCTCACTGGTGATGATTGAAACTATCGCGATGATTGCCATCTGCCTGACCGTGGGCAAAGTGGTTGCGCAATGGCTGGCGGGTACCGCGTTTGAGCTGCCTACCTTTGTCTGCGTGTTGTTTATCGGGGTGATCCTGAGCAACGGTCTGGCGCTGATGGGCTTCTACCGCGTGTTTGAACGGGCGGTATCGGTGCTCGGCAACGTCTGCCTGTCGCTGTTCCTGGCGATGGCGCTGATGAGCCTCAAGCTGTGGGAACTGGCCTCGCTGGCGCTGCCGATGGTGGCGATTCTGGCGGTGCAGGCGCTGTTTATGGCGCTGTACGCCATGTTCGTGACCTGGCGCATGATGGGCAAAAACTACGATGCGGCGGTGCTGGCGGCGGGTCACTGCGGGTTTGGTCTGGGAGCCACTCCAACGGCTATCGCCAACATGCAGGCGATCACCGAACGGTTCGGGCCATCGCATATGGCGTTTCTGGTGGTCCCGATGGTTGGCGCATTCTTCATTGATATCGTCAACGCGCTGGTGATCAAGCTGTACCTGATGCTGCCGATGTTTGCCTGAGATCAGGCGTTGGAATAGCGTTCGGTTTCCGGCATCCAGCGTTCAATTAACGCTGCCGCCTGTTCGGGGTAGCGTTCATGAATATGGCGAGCCAGGCGCTGAACTTCGGGGATCATGGCCTGATCGCGCAGTAAATCCGCCACTTTGAATTCTGCGTTCCCCGTCTGGCGCGTGCCCAACAGTTCACCCGGGCCGCGGATCTCCAGGTCTTTTTGCGCAATTACAAAACCGTCGTTGCTGTCGCGCAGCACCTGCAACCGCATCTGGGCTGTTTTTGAGAGCGGGGCTTTGTAGAGCAGTACGCAGTGGGACGCTACCGCGCCACGGCCAACGCGCCCGCGCAGCTGGTGGAGCTGAGCAAGGCCCAGACGCTCCGGGTTTTCGATGATCATCAGGCTGGAGTTGGGTACGTCAACGCCCACTTCAATGACCGTCGTCGCAACCAGCAAATGCAGATCTCCCTGTTTGAAGGACTGCATCACCGCCTGCTTCTCGGCAGGCTTCATGCGGCCGTGAACCAGGCCAACGTTCAGCTCGGGCAGTGCCAGCTTGAGTTCTTCCCACGTCGCTTCGGCGGCCTGCGCTTCCAGCAGTTCAGACTCTTCAATCAGGGTACAGACCCAGTAGGCCTGACGCCCTTCGTGGGTGCAGGCGTTGCGCACGCGGTCAATGATATCGCTGCGGCGCGTGTCAGGAATGGCGACCGTCGTGACCGGGGTACGGCCCGGCGGCAGTTCGTCGATGGTGGAGGTATCCAGATCGGCATAGGCGGTCATCGCCAGGGTGCGCGGGATCGGCGTGGCGGTCATGATCAGCTGATGCGGGTGGAAGCCCTGCTGCAGCCCTTTTTCCCACAGCGCCAGACGCTGATGCACGCCAAAGCGGTGCTGCTCGTCGATAATCACCAGCGCAAGACCGTTAAACTGCACCTGCTCCTGGAAGATGGCGTGCGTGCCGACAATCATCTGCACCTGGCCGCTGGCGATGGCTTCCTGCTGCGCAAGACGCGCTTTGCCTTTTTGTTTCCCGGCAAGCCAGCCCACTTCAATCCCGAGCGGCGCGAACCATGTGCGGAAATTGTTGGCGTGCTGCTCGGCCAGCAGCTCTGTCGGTGCCATCAGTGCGACCTGCTTGCCATGGGCGATGGCGCGTAACGCGGCCAGGGCGGCAACCAGCGTTTTACCGGACCCGACGTCGCCCTGCACCAGGCGCATCATCGGCACGTCGAGCGCCATATCGCGTTCGATCTCGGCGGTGACCCGCGCCTGCGCGCCGGTGGGCTTAAAGGGCAGCGAGGCCAGCAGCTTATCTTTGAGCGCATCATTCTGGCTTAACGGCTGAGCGTGGAAACGCTGCGCGCCCGCGCGAAGCGCCAGCATGCTCAGGTTATGCGCCAGTAATTCCTCAAGGATAAGACGCCGTTGGGCGGGATGTTTGCCGCTTTCTAAATCGCTGAGCTGCAGCGTTGGCGGCGGGCGGTGCAGGGTGCGCAGCGCCTCGGGCAGGCTCATCATGCCCTGCGCCAGCTCGGGCGGCAGCAGCTCGGTAATGGCGCAGGTATCCAGCAGCTCCAGCGCCTGATCGGTGAGCTTACGCAGCGTTGCCTGCTTGATGCCTTCCGTCGTCGGGTAAACCGGGGTGAGCGTCTCCTGCAGCTCCGGCGTGCTGAGATCGCCCTGCACGCGGTACTCCGGGTGGATCATCTCTGCGCCGTATTTCCCGCGTTTAGCTTCGCCATAGGCCAGCACCCTGCGGCCCGTCGCCAGGCTGTTTTTCATCGCCGCGCTGAAGTTGAAGAAACGCATGGTGAGGATGCCGGTGCCGTCGCTGATCTGGCAGGTCATCATCCGGCGTCCGCCGAAAGTGATGTTGCAGTTCAGAACTTCGCCTTCAACGGTGGCGTAAATGGCGGGAAGCAGATCGCCAATCTTGTAGAGTTGAGTGCGGTCTTCGTAACGCAGGGGGAGGTGAAGCAGGAGATCCTGCACGGTATGCAGGCCAATTTTTGCCAGCTTATTGCTTTGTGCCGCGCCCACGCCCGTCAGGCTGTTGAGCGGGATAGCATCCAGCAGGCGGCCTTTCATCGGTTACCCGGCGTACTGCATGGTGGCCCACCACTCGGCATCGGCTTCAATTTCGCCCTGCGCGTTGACGTGGGGGTAAGGCAATTTTTTCTGCTTCGCAACGCGAGCCAGCACCGGATAGCCACCTTCAAACAGCAGGCGCTGCTGTTCCTCTTCCGGCAGCATGCTGTTGCTGCGCTCGTACATCCCGGCGTTCTGACGCTGGCGCTGCGCTTCATACAGAATGAGCGCGGACGCTACGGAAACGTTAAGGGACTGGACCATGCCGATCATCGGAATGATGATGTCCCGATCCGCCAGATCCAGTGCTTCCCGGGAGATCCCTGTTTTTTCCTGACCCATCAAAATGCAGGTCGGGCGGGTATAGTCGATCTCGCGGAAATCCACGGCTTTAGCGGAGAGGTTTGTCGCAAGAACCTGCATCCCGCGGCCTTTCAGGTGCGATACGGCTTCGCTAATGGTTTGATGGTTTTTGACCGAGACCCAGCTGTTACTGCCTGCGGCAGCGGAGACCATGTTGCGCATGCGGTTGCCTGGCCAGACGGCGTGCACTTCATGCACGCCTACGGCGTCAGCGGTACGGACGATAGCAGCAACGTTATGTGGTTTATGGACCTGCTCCATGCAGACCGTCAGGTCAGGCTGACGCCTGGCGAGCATTTCGCAGATACGGGCATAACGTTGTGAATTCATAAACCTAGTTTCGGTTTCGGGTGACTTTAATCACGTCCGGCATGACGCGGATCTTGCGCATAATGTTCGCCAGATGCACGCGGTCGCGAGCGGTCAGACGAATAAAGGCGCTGTACACGCGGCCGTCTTTTTCTTCCGTATTCAGGCTCTGAATGTTGGACGAGGCCGTGTTGATTGCTGCCGTCAGGTTCGCCAGAGCACCCTGGTGGTTGAACATATCCACCTTAATTTCGGTGATAAATTCCTGCGCGGTCTCTTTATCCCACTCGACCGCCATAAACTTCTCGGCTTCTTTCTGGTAGCCGCGAATGTTACGACAGGATTCATGGTGGATAACCAGCCCTTTGCCCGGGCTGACGTGCGCGATAATCGGGTCGCCAGGGATTGGGCGGCAGCATTTTGCGAAGGTGATCAGCACCCCGTCCGCGCCTTTAATCGGCAGATGAGCATGGCCGGATGCGCCTGGAGCAGAAGGCGTCGCTTCGCCCTGCTGCAGGTTTTTCGCCACCACGACGCTCATGGCGTTGCCCAGACCAATTTCCGCCAGCAGATCGTCCAGAGACGTGAGCTTCATACGGTCGAGTTCACGCTGGATATGCTCCGGCGGGATCTCAGCCAGCTTGCGGCTGCCGCCTAACGCGTGGTTGAGCAGACGACGCCCCAGGCTGACGGAGTCGTCGCGCTTGAGGTTTTTCAGCAGCTGACGGATTTTTGCGCGCGCTTTGGAGCTCACGACAAAGTTCAGCCAGGCCGCGTTCGGACGTGCGCCCGGCGCGGTAATAATTTCCACCGTCTGGCCGCTGGAGAGCGGCTGAGACAGCGGGTAAGGCTGTCTGTCGACGCGCGCGCCGACGCAGGCGTGCCCGATATCGGTATGCACGGCGTAGGCGAAGTCGACCGGCGTTGCGCCCGCAGGCAGTTCGACAATGCGGCCTTCTGGGGTGAAAACGTAAATCTCATCCGGGAAGAGATCGGATTTAACGCTCTCGATAAATTCAAACGAGCTACCCGCACTCTGCTGAAGCTCCAGAAGGCTCTGCATCCAGCGCTGGGCGCGGATTTGTGCGGTCGTGCTGCTTTCGCCACCGTGCTCTTTGTACGCCCAGTGTGCGGCAACACCCATCTCTGCCATCTGGTCCATGTCTTCGGTGCGGATCTGCACTTCAACAGGCACGCCGTGCGGACCGATCATCGAGGTATGCAGAGATTGATAGCCGTTCGCTTTTGGAATGGCAATGTAATCTTTCATGCGCCCCGGACGCGGTTTGTAGAGGCTGTGCATCTGCCCCAGCACGCGATAGCAGGTGTCCGAATCGTGGACGATTACGCGGAACGCGTAGATATCCATGATCGAGTGAAAACGCTGCTCTTTGAGCACCATTTTGCAGTAGATGGAGTACAGATGTTTCTCGCGACCGCTGACGCGGCACGGAATTCCCGCTTCCTGTAAGCGCCCTTCAATTTCAGAGAGGATCTTTTGAATCATCTCTTTACGGTTACCGCGGGCGGCTTTCACCACCTCTTTGATTACGCGATAGCGGTTCGGGTACAACGCTTCAAAACCCAGCTCTTCCAGCTCGGTTTTGATATGGTGAATACCTAAACGGTGCGCCAGCGGACTGTAGATTTCGAGGGTTTCACGGGCAATGCGGCGACGTTTATCCGGGCGAAGTGAGCCCAGCGTGCGCATGTTGTGGGTACGGTCAGCGAGTTTGATGAGAATGACGCGGATATCCTGCACCATCGCCATAATCATCTTGCGGAAGTTTTCGGCTTGCGCCTCTTTCTTGTCGCGGAATTTCAGCTTATCAAGCTTAGAGACCCCTTCCACCAGCTCGGCAACGCTTTTGCCAAACAGCTGTTCCATATCCTGGTAGGTGGCAGGGGTATCTTCGATCACGTCATGCAGCAGGGCGGCCATCAGCGTTTCGTAGTCGAGTTTCATCTCGGCCAGAATACAGGCTACCGCAACCGGGTGCGTGATGTAAGGTTCACCGCTTGAACGTGTCTGGCCCTCGTGAGCGTCACGTGCAACGAGATACGCCTGCTGAAGACGCTTAATCTGGTCTTCAGGCAGGTAGGTTTGAATCAGTTGATTCAGGCTTTCAAACAGATACAAGGGCGACCCGCAGGTTTAATTAACGACGACCTTCAGCAATGGCGGTTACGGCCTGCAGTTCTGCGGCTTCCTGCTCTTGCTGCTCCTGGCGCTCACGTACGTCGAGGATCTGGTTGTTAATCAGACCTTCTTCGATTTCGCGAAGTGCAATAACGGTGGTTTTATCGTTTTCTTCCGGTACCAGCGGATCTTTACCGCCTACCTGCATCTGACGAGCGCGACGCGCGGCGACCAGCACCAGGTCAAAACGGTTACCAATTTTCTCTACAGCGTCCTGAACAGTTACGCGTGCCATACTTAAAATGCTCCACAGGTGAAGAAATGACTGGGCATGATACTGAAAGTGGGTTCAGTCTGCCAACAGTTTGGTGATTAATGCGTCATGTCGCTGCTTCTGGCGGCTCATACGCAGTCGTTCTGCGCGAAGAATGGTTTTGAGATCGCTCAGCGCGGCATCAAAATCATCATTCACAATAAGGTAATCATATTCCGCGTAATGGCTCATTTCTGCAACTGCCTGTTCCATACGCTTTGCGATGACTTCTTCGCTGTCCTGACCGCGGCCACGCAGGCGGCGATCCAGCTCATCTTTCGACGGCGGTAAAATAAAGATACTGCGCGAGTCAGGCATTTTCTTACGAATTTGCTGTGCGCCCTGCCAGTCGATGTCGAGGAACACATTCACGCCCGTCGCCAGAACCTGCTCAATGGTTTCACGTGAGGTGCCGTAGTAGTTTCCAAACACTTCTGCGTGTTCAAGAAACGCGTCTCTGCCGATCATCGCTCTGAACTCGTCGTGATCCACAAAGAAATAGTGTTCACCGTGCACTTCACCCGGACGCGGCGCTCGCGTGGTGTGAGAAACAGAAACCTGTGTATCGTACAACGGTTGGGTTTTTAACAGTGCCTGAATAAGGCTGGATTTACCCGCGCCACTAGGGGCAGAAACAATATAAAGCGTGCCTTGAGCCATGAGAGTCTTTTGTATGTGTTAGCGAAGAAGTCCTACATACGGGCTTATTATACACGTCGCTGCTGTGTGACGTAGCCTTTGTCACACTTTTTCCCCTGGATTATTGAATTTTGCGTACCGTTTTCAGGTTTTACCTGCGGTTTGCAGTAATAAAAATTAACGCTGGATAGCGCCTCGCAACGTGAAAGGTTGCTATTAGCGTCGTTTCTCACGCCAGGTTATACCTCCTGCATTGCAAAGGAGGGGTAGCGATGTGGCGATGGATAAGCGGGTTAATGTTGTTGTGGTGTGGTTACGGGGCGGCGGTGTGTCCGGTGTGGTCACAGGCAAAAGCCGAAAAAGAGATTGCGTCGTTAAGCGCACAAATTAAACGCTGGGATGACGCTTACTGGAAGCAGGGGGTGAGCGAGGTCAGTGACGAAGTGTATGACCAGCTCAACGGACGTTTAACCCAGTGGCAACACTGTTTTGGCAACGATCTTGCTGAGAGCTCCCTTCCTGCGCTGACCGGAAGCGTAAAACATCCTGTTGCTCATACGGGGGTACGTAAAGCAGCCAGCAAAGAAGCGCTGGGCCAGTGGATGCACGGCCGGAAAAATCTCTGGATGCAGCCAAAAGTCGACGGCGTGGCGGTGACGCTTGTGTATCGAAACGGAAAGCTAGCTCGGGCGATCAGCCGTGGTAATGGGCTAAAAGGCGAGGACTGGACGGCACGCGTGCGTTTGATTCCGTCCGTGCCTAAGGAGGTATCCGGCGTGCTGGCAAACAGCGTCTTACAGGGGGAGCTTTTCTGGCTACGCGAAAACCACGTCCAGCGGCAGATGGGCGGAATGAATGCACGTGCAAAAGTGGCGGGCGCGATGATGCGACAAAAGGACAACGCGTTTCTGAACCAGACGGGAATATTTATCTGGGCCTGGCCGGATGGACCGAAGGGAATGGAAAACAGGCTTTCTGAGCTGTCCAGCGCAGGTTTTTCCCTGACGGCGCGCTATACGCTGCCCGTACAGACTGTTGATGCTGTTGAAAAACAGCGTTTGGCCTGGCAAAACACGGCATTACCCTTTGCCACGGATGGCATAGTGGTTCGGTCTGCGGAGTCTCCTTCAGGGGAGCGCTGGCTGCCTGGCGAAGGCAATTGGGTCATCGCGTGGAAATATTCGCCTGCGGCACAGGTCGCTGAGGTCAGGAATATTCATTTTTCCGTGGGGCGCACGGGCAAAATTTCTGTCGTGGCGGCACTGGAGCCTGTCCAACTGGACGATAAACAGGTGCAGCGAGTGAGCCTGGGTTCGGTTGGGCGCTGGCAGAGGCTGGATATTGCCCCGGGCGATCAGGTTCAGGTAAGTCTGGCCGGGCAGGGTATCCCCCGGTTTGATAAGGTGGTCTGGCGAGGAACGGACAGACAAAAACCAGAACCACCGGCCTCGCGTTATCACTCCCTTAGCTGCCTTTATGCCTCGCCGGAGTGTATGGAACAGTTCTTTGCCCGGCTGACGTGGCTCAGTTCAAAGCAGGTATTCAACATTGAAGGATTAGGTGAGTCAGGCTGGCGGATGCTCTGGCAGGCACATCATTTTGAACATCTCTTTTCATGGCTGCTATTAACGCAGGAACAGCTGCAGTCGACGCCGGGGTTTTCCGCAGCGCGCGGACTCGCGCTCTGGCACCGCTTTAATCAGGTACGCGAGCAGCCTTTCATCCGCTGGATTATGGCTCTGGGTGTTCCGTTACCGCAGGCGTCGCTGAAGGCTTCAGGGGAGGTGTCCTGGCAGAAGATGAGCGAGCGCAGCGCAAAGTCATGGCAGACCCTGCCGGGAACGGGAGAGGAGAAGGCGCGGCAAATCGTTAGCTGGCTGCACGCGCCAGAGATTGATGTGCTGGCGAAGTGGCTCGCTGAACAGCACATCAACGGGTTCTGAGATTAGTGAGCGCCGTGCTTATAGTGAAACACAGGCAGCCCGAGCTTCAGACGCAGCGCCAGCATGCGGGCCGTAAAGCCAAACAGCAGCGTGGAGATGACCACCACGTCGTGGTTTGAAACGTAATGCTGCAGGGCAATGTAGAGCACGGCTGCGGCGAAGGAGATGCCGGCATACAGCTCTTTTTGAAAGACCAGAGGAATGCGCTTGCAGAACATATCGCGCAGCACGCCGCCGAATACCCCCGTGACCACGGCCGCGATGGTAGCGATAACCGGACCTTCCCCCATATCGAGCGCGATTTGCGCGCCGATGATTGAAAAAACGATCAGCCCCAGCGCATCAAGCACCAGGAACAGGCGGCGCAGATGGGGCATAACGGGTGCCACTATGGTGGTTAATACGGCAGCCGTTGCGACGATAATCACGTACTCAGGATGCTTCACCCAGCCAAGCGGGTAGTGACCAAGCAGGATATCGCGCACGGAACCGCCGCCCAGCGCGGTTGCAGTAGCAATAATGATCACGCCGAAGGTGTCCATCCGGCGACGTCCGGCGGCGAGAGCGCCAGTCATGGCTTCTGCGGTTATACCAATGAGATAAAGAATGTGAAGCAGCATATACCCTCCGGTGTGAACGCGGGAAGGTTAGCGATTTGTGCGCAAGATCACGATTGAGATTTTCTAAGGCGATTGGATTTCACCTATAAAATCTAATCAATACATGCTGAATATGGTTGATTATTGGCAGGTGAATTGGAAAAGGTGTGAAAATTCGAATTAGAAATAATAATGGGTGGCATCAGCCGATACCACCCAAAAAGGGATTACTCAATATTCTGGATCTGCTCGCGCATCTGCTCAATCAGAACCTTCAGTTCAATCGCTGAGTTGGTCACTTCAGCATTGATAGACTTAGAAGCCAGAGTATTCGACTCGCGGTTGAACTCCTGCATCATAAAGTCCAGACGGCGGCCTACAGCTTCCTTCTTCTTCAGTATGTTGTAGGTCTCTTTCACGTGCGCTTCCAGACGATCCAGCTCTTCGGCCACGTCAACGCGCTGCGCCATCAGCACCAGCTCTTGTTCCAGACGAGTGTTTTCCAGCTGAACTTCCGCTTCTTCCAGCTTGGCGACAAGTCGTTCGCGCTGCCATTGCAGCACTTCTGGCATGTGGGTGCGGACTTTGGCCACTTCGGTGCTCACGCCTTCAAGACGCTGCTCAATCATCGCTTTTAGCGCCTGGCCTTCGGTTTCTCGGGCAACGATAAAATCGTCTAGTGTGCCGTCGAGGGCTGCCAGAATTTCAGCGGTAATGGCATCCAGATCCTGCTCACCGGCGGCCATGACCCCAGGCCAGCGCAGAATATCAACCGGGTTGATTTCGCCTTCATCGCTCTGCATTTTGACCCAGTTCGCCGCATTCACGAGCTGTTTCGCCAGCTTTTCGTTGAGGATCAGTTCGCTCTGCGCGCTGGCATCTGGCTCAAAGCGCAGGTTGCATTCCACTTTCCCGCGGGTCAGACGCGTACGGATACGCTCGCGCACCACAGGTTCAAGGCTGCGGAACTGTTCCGGCATACGGAAATATGTTTCCAGATAGCGCTGGTTTACCGAACGCATTTCCCAGGTAGCGCTACCCCAGCTACCCTTGATTTCACGCCGGGCGTAGGCGGTCATACTGCGGATCATAGACATTCCCGTTTTTAAAGGAGAGATGGGGGGATTATAGCTTTCGGGGGCTTCTCAGGATAGGAATAAGCGTCCTTTATCCGTATAATGCGCAGCCACATTCGTTTCAAGCCGGAGAATCCATCATGCGTCCATCAGGTCGTAGCGCCAATCAGGTGCGTCAGGTCACCCTGACCCGTAACTATACAAAACACGCTGAAGGCTCCGTGCTGGTTGAGTTTGGTGACACCAAAGTGCTGTGCACCGCATCCATCGAAGAAGGGGTTCCGCGCTTCCTGAAAGGCCAGGGTCAGGGCTGGATCACCGCCGAATACGGCATGCTGCCACGCGCAACGCACACCCGTAATGCCCGTGAAGCGGCAAAGGGTAAGCAGGGCGGCCGTACCATGGAGATTCAGCGTCTGATCGCACGTGCGCTGCGCGCTGCCGTTGACCTGAAAACTCTCGGTGAATTCACTATTACGCTGGACTGCGACGTAATTCAGGCAGATGGCGGCACGCGTACCGCGTCCATTACCGGTGCCTGCGTAGCGCTGGCGGATGCCCTGAACAAGCTGGTTGCAGCCGGTAAGCTGAAAACCAACCCAATGAAAGGGATGGTCGCGGCGGTTTCCGTGGGGATCGTTAACGGCGAAGCGCTTTGCGATCTGGAATACGTTGAAGATTCCGCCGCCGAGACCGACATGAACGTGGTGATGACCGAAGATGGCCGCATCATTGAGGTGCAGGGCACGGCGGAAGGCGAGCCGTTCACCCATGAAGAACTTCTCTCCCTGCTGGCGTTGGCCCGAGGGGGAATCGAATCCATTGTAACGACGCAAAAAGCGGCGTTAGAAAATTGATTTTAAAGGCGACCAGTGAGTCGCCTTTTTTTTGCCTGTAAGACAGAAAAACCAAAGGAGCGAATCCATGAAATCGTATCAGCGCCAGTTTATTGAGTTTGCTATTAATAAACAGGTACTTAAGTTTGGCGAATTTACGCTGAAATCCGGGCGTAAGAGCCCCTATTTCTTCAACGCCGGGCTGTTTAATACCGGGCGCGATCTGGCCCTGTTAGGCCGTTTCTATGCCGAAGCGCTGGTGGATTCCGGGATTGATTTTGACCTGCTGTTTGGCCCGGCCTACAAAGGCATTCCAATTGCGACCACCACAGCAGTCGCGCTGGCGGAACATCACGACCGCGACGTGCCGTACTGCTTTAACCGCAAAGAGGCCAAAACCCACGGTGAAGGCGGTAATCTTGTAGGCAGCGCGCTGCAGGGCCGCGTGATGCTGGTGGACGACGTGATCACCGCAGGCACAGCGATCCGTGAATCTATGGAGATTATCCAGGCCAACGGTGCGACGCTGGCTGGCGTGCTTATTTCTCTGGATCGTCAGGAGCGTGGTCGCGGCGATATCTCTGCTATCCAGGAAGTAGAGCGTGATTACAGCTGCAAAGTGACCTCTATCATCACCCTGAAAGACCTGATTGCGTATCTGGAAGAGAAGCCAGAGATGGCGGATCACCTGGCAGCGGTGCGGGCGTATCGCGAAGAGTTTGGCGTGTAACTGAATTGCCCGGCGGCGCTACGCTTACCGGGCCTGCGGTGCTACTGCAGTTGTGCTGCTACTAACGGCCAGCGGGCGTCAAAATCGTCCGTTGGTCGGTATTTGAATTCACTGCGCACAAAGCGGGAGAGCATGCCTTCACAAAACGCCAGGATCTGGCTTGCCAGCAATGTCTCATCCGTATTGTATCCTTCACCTTCACGCATTTTCTTCTCGCGTAGCACCTGGCGCAGCTGTGCTTCAATACGCTCAAAAAGCTGATTGATGCGGCCCTGCAGCCTGTCCTGCTCAAACATCAGCGCGTGGCCGGTCAGGATACGGGTTAAACCCGGATTGCGTTCCCCAAAGCCCAGAATTAACAGCACAATCAGACGCAGACGTGCGGTGGTGTCTTTTTCGTCTTTCAAAATCAGGTTAATGCGTGTGATCAGACTGTCTTCAATAAACTCGATCAGGCTGTCGAACATTTTTGTTTTGCTGGGGAAATGACGATACAGCGCCGCTTCAGACACGCCCACAGAGGCGGCCAGTTTAGCGGTGGTGATGCGTTGACTGCCATCGCTGGATTCAAGCATCAGAGCCAGAGATTGAAGTATTTCTTCGCGACGATTCCTTTTCGCGGTTTGTTTTTCTGCCATGTTACAAAATACCCCTGAAAAATAAGCACTTGCCAGGCTGGCATCCACACAGCGACCGCAAACTGACGTTTGCGGTTTGTTATTGCGTTATGGCGCTGCGAGATACGTGTGTGTCGGGCGGTTATTTGCGCCCGGAATGGCCGAAGCCGCCTTCGCCACGGTCGGTGGCATCAAAGTCTGCCACCAGGTTAAATTCTGCCTGAACCACCGGTACAAAAACCATCTGCGCGATACGCTCGCCCGGTTCAATGGTGAAGCTGTCCTGGCCACGGTTCCAGACGGATACCATCAGTTGACCCTGGTAGTCGGAGTCGATCAGGCCGACCAGGTTACCCAGCACAACGCCGTGCTTATGGCCCAGACCAGAGCGCGGCAGGATCACTGCCGCCAGAGACGGGTCAGCAATGTGGATCGCCAGCCCAGTCGGGATCAGGGTAGTGGCACCGGGAGCCAGTTCTACGGCGTCATCGAGACAGGCGCGCAGGTCAAGTCCGGCAGAGCCGGAGGTGGCATAGGTTGGCAGCGGGAATTGCTCGCCAACACGCGGGTCCAGAATCTTAACGTCGATTTTTTTCATCATAACGGGTAACGATCTCGTCCAGTAATTGTTGGCCCAGGAGTTCCTTGCGCTCAAGCGGTAAGATTTTATCTCCATCCTGCCAGAAAAGGTGCAGTGCGTTGCTGTCGCTATTAAATCCTTGCGTGGCCAGCGATACGTCGTTCGCGCAAATTAAATCGAGGTTTTTGCGGGTACGTTTTTGCCGGGCATATTCTTCCACATTATTCGTTTCTGCGGCAAATCCAACAACGTAAGGACGATGGTTTTTTAGTGCGGCGACCCCAGCAACAATGTCCGGGTTTTTCAGCATTTTCAGTGTTAATTCATCACCTTGCTTTTTGATTTTAGATTCGGCGATGGTCTCGGCACGATAGTCTGCCACGGCCGCACAGCCGATAAAAATCTGCTGATGTTGCGCATGAGCCTGCACGGCGGCTTCCATCTCCAGCGCGGTGGTGACATTAATGCGCTGCACAAAAGGTGGCGTAGGTAACGAGACCGGGCCGCTGACCAGCGTGACGTTAGCACCGCGTTTTGCCGCTGCGGCAGCAATTGCAAAGCCCATCTTGCCGGAGCTGTGGTTGGTGATGTAGCGCACCGGGTCCAACGGCTCGCGCGTGGGACCCGCAGTAATCATGATGTTGAGATGTTGCAGATCGTTGACAGGTGAGAAATGGGCGGCAGCCATATCTACAATCGTCAACGGGTCGAGCATACGCCCTGGGCCAACGTCGCCGCAGGCCTGGCTGCCACTGTCCGGGCCCCAGATAAGCAGGCCGCGCGAGGCCAGCGTCTCCAGATTATGCTGGGTGGCAGCATTGCGGTACATCTGCTGGTTCATGGCGGGCACAACGGCGACAGGTGCAGGCGTCGCGAGGCAAATGGTCGAAACCAGATCGTTCGCCATACCGGCCGCCACGCGGGCAATCAAATCCGCCGTGGCTGGGGCAAGAATCACCAGATCGGCCCATTTTCCAAGCTCAATATGCCCCATCGCGGCTTCGGCGGCCGGATCGAGCAGGCTGTCAGATACCGGGTATCCTGAAACCGCCTGCAGGCTCAGAGGGGTGATAAAGGCTTTACCGCCTTCGGTTATCGCGACCCGCACGTCCGCCCCGCGCTCGCGCAGACGACGCACCAGCTCCGGCGCTTTATAGGCAGCAATACCGCCGCTCACGCCAAGAACGATTTTTTTACCGGCCAGGCTCATCATGATTCTTTCCTGTTGGGTTTCACCAGAGAGCGGGCATTTTATCACAATCCCAAATACGGGGTGATGAAGTCCTTTATTCACTTTGCGAGGCGCTACGCAAGAACGAAACCTCAGCGTCGAGCCCCGGATTTGCCTGTGGCAGCATAATGGCAAACAGAAGGAGGCCGGGCATGGAAGAGACTGAACTGCTGCTACCGCGCGAAAAAATGCTGCGTCATGGCGTCACGTTATTAAAAGACGACGAGCTGCTGGCGCTCTTTTTACGTACAGGTACGAAGGGAAAAACGGTATTTACGCTGGCGAAAAATCTGATAGACCATTTTGGTTCACTGTATGGTTTGCTGACAGCCGAACTGGAGGAGTTTGCGCACGTAGAAGGCATTGGCGTCGCGAAATATGCCCAGTTACGGGGTATTGCTGAACTTGCCCGGCGATTTTATAACGTGCAGATGGAGGAGCAAGATCCGATCCTTACCCCTGACATGACCCGAGAATTTCTGCAAAGCCAGCTATCCGGTCTGGAGCGGGAGATCTTTATGGTGATCTTTCTCGACAACCGAAACCGGGTGCTTAAGCATACCCGCCTTTTTTCAGGTACACTGAGCCACGTTGAGGTGCATCCGCGTGAAATTGTGCGCGAAGCGATAAAAGTGAATGCAGCAGGCGTGATCCTCGCGCATAATCACCCCTCTGGCTGTGCAGAACCGAGCAGAGCGGACAAAGAAATCACCGAGCGTATTATCAAATGCTGTCAATTCATGGACATTCGTGTGCTGGACCATCTGATAATTGGCCGCGGAGAGTACATTTCTTTTGCAGAACATGGCTGGATTTAGGCTATTTCTGGCGATCCATCGGGATCTTTGTCTGTTCGGGACTTGAGCACACCGCCGAGTCAGCGTATACTACGCCACCTTTGAGAATCTCGGGTTTGGCATTTGGGCCTGGCAATCGAGAGTTCACTTAGAACTACGCGATGACCGGGCTGTAAAGCCTGACGAGGCGCCGATACCCCATACGAAGCTCGAGCTAATTTGATTTTTGGAGAATAGACATGTCCCGAGTCTGCCAAGTTACTGGCAAGCGTCCGGTGACCGGTAACAACCGTTCCCACGCACTGAACGCGACTAAACGCCGTTTCCTGCCGAACCTGCACTCTCACCGTTTCTGGGTTGAGAGCGAGAAGCGTTTTGTCACCCTGCGCGTATCTGCTAAAGGTATGCGTGTAATCGATAAGAAAGGCATCGATACAGTTCTGTCTGAACTGCGTGCCCGTGGCGAAAAGTACTAAGTACTTAAAGAGGAAATAAATCATGGCTAAAGGTATTCGCGAGAAAATCAAGCTGGTTTCTTCTGCTGGTACAGGTCACTTCTACACCACCACGAAGAACAAACGTACTAAGCCGGAAAAACTGGAACTGAAAAAATTCGATCCAGTTGTACGCCAGCACGTACTGTACAAAGAAGCTAAAATCAAATAATTTTAGCCTCCTTGTATTGAAAAACCCCGCAACTGCGGGGTTTTTTGCATTCTGCATCTCAACGGAGGAACCATGCCTGAATTACCTGAGGTAGAGACCAGCCGTCGCGGCATTGAGCCCCATCTGGTCGGCGCGACTATTCTTCATGCTGTCGTTCGTAATGGACGTCTGCGCTGGCCGGTGTCCGATGAGATCCACGCGTTAAGCGACAAACCCGTCCTTAGCGTGCAGCGCCGCGCGAAATACCTGCTGCTGGAGCTGCCTGACGGCTGGATTGTTATCCATCTGGGGATGTCCGGGAGCCTGCGCATCCTGACCGAAGAACTGCCTGCGGAAAAGCACGACCACGTCGATCTGGTCATGAGCAACGGCAAAGTGCTCCGTTACACCGATCCCAGGCGCTTTGGCGCGTGGCTGTGGACAAAGGAGCTGGAAGGACACAACGTGCTGGCGCATCTGGGCCCTGAGCCGCTTTCAGACGCGTTCAACGCGGACTACCTGAAAGAGAAGTGTGCGAAGAAGAAGGCTCCGATCAAGCCCTGGCTGATGGATAACAAGCTGGTGGTCGGCGTGGGGAATATTTACGCCAGTGAATCGCTGTTCGCGGCCGGGATCCATCCCGATCGGCTGGCCTCATCGCTGTCGGCGCAGGAGTGTGAGCTGCTGGTTCGGGTCATTAAAGCCGTATTACTGCGCTCGATTGAGCAGGGCGGGACCACGCTGAAGGACTTCCTGCAAAGCGACGGTAAACCGGGCTATTTTGCCCAGGAGCTGCAGGTGTATGGCCGTAAAGGTGAGCCATGCCGGGTATGCGGGACGCCGATCGCTGCCGCAAAGCACGCCCAGCGAGCCACGTTCTACTGCCGTCAGTGCCAGAAATAGCGCTACTTTAGCTTGTCCATCAGCGCCTGGTGGACGTTATCCGGCAGGAAATGGGTAACGTCCCCGTGATGGCGCGCCACCTCTTTCACCAGCGTGGACGAGATAAACGACCACTCTTTTGATGGCATCAGGAATACGCTTTCCAGCTCCGGCATCAGGTGGCGGTTCATGTGCGCCAGCTGCATCTCATACTCGAAGTCTGCCACCGCGCGCAGGCCACGGATCAGAATATTGGCCTGCTGGGCGCGGGCGAAGTTCGCCATCAGATCGCTAAACCCGACCACCTCAACATTCGACAGGTGCGAAATGGCATCGGTGGCGAGCTGTACGCGCTCGTTGAGGTCAAACATCGGCTTTTTGCTGGGGCTGGCGGCAATGGCCAGGATCACCTTGTCGAACATGCACGCCGCACGGGTGATGATATCAAGATGACCGTTGGTGATCGGATCGAAGGTACCCGGATAAATCGCTTTTGTGCTCATGGCTCACGTTTTCTCTGAGTAGCCGCGGCAGAGCGCCCACAGCTCGGTGTATTTGTTGAAAGTATACTGGGCATTCACTACCGCGAGTAACCAGCCCTGCTTACCGTCCAGCACGCCACCACGCAGCAGCAGCGTTTTCAGAAACGCACCCAGCGTGTGGGTGAAGATACCCGTCAGCGAGGCCTTCTTGCCGCGCTGGTGACGCTCCTGCGCCCATGCGGTGGCATAGTTGAGCTGCTTTTGCTGGAAGCTGGCGAAATCACGGCAGGTCAGGTGCAGCAAATCGCCCGTCAGGGGGATGACCTGGGCGCTGTCGCAGGTCAGTGATTCATGGACCAGGTTGTCGTTGTACTGATAGCGCTCGCGCTCGTAGAGGCGCATCACGCGGTCAGGATACCAGCCGCTGTGGCGCATGAAGCGGCCAAGGAAGTAGTTGCGGCGGGCGATGCTGTATACGGCGCCAGGCTTGGGCGAGGAAAGCACCGCCTGGATGGCCTGCTGAAGCTCCGGCGTGATGCGTTCGTCGGTATCGAGCATCAACACGTAATCACCGGTGGCATACCCCTGCGCGCGCTGGCGCTGGATGCCATAGCCTTGCCAGTCAGTATTGGTAAAGATTTTTGCGCCCGCTGCCCGGGCAACGTCCACCGTGTTGTCCGTGCTTCCGGAGTCGAGAATGACGATCTCGTCAGCCCAGGCGACGGAGGCCAGGCAGTCCGGAAGCAGGTCGGCGGCGTTTTTGGCGATCATGACGACCGACAGACGCGTAGACATTAGTGGCTCCGCTGAGGCAGATAAGGTTGCAGAAGCTGCAGCAGACGGGTGAGTGCGCCCTGATTCTGGTGCAGCACTTCGACGGCGTGGCGACCGTACCACAGGCGGTAATCTTCGTCCGTCAGAAGGGTCGATACCTCTTTGACGACCGAGTCCGCATCGGTCACGGTAATTAAACCATCTGCCTGCTGTAATTTCGCGCAGATATCTTTGAAGTTAAACGTGTGTGGCCCCATCAGCACAGGAATGGCGTGGGCTGCCGGCTCCAGCGGGTTATGGCCTCCGCGTTCCACCAGGCTTCCGCCAACAAAGGCGAGGTCAGCAATGCCGTAGAGCAGCATCAGTTCGCCCATCGTATCGCCAATCACCACCTGGGTACTGCCGGAAGGGATCTCTCCGCTGCTGCGCAGAGTGAAGCTGAAGCCGCCTTTCTGCACCATTTCGCGGGCATCTTTAAAACGTTCCGGATGACGAGGCACGAGGATCAGCAGTAAATCAGGGAATTTTTCCAGCAGCTTGCGGTGCGCCTGCAGGATAATTGCCTCTTCACCCTCATGAGTACTGGTGGCAATCCAGACCTGACGACGCGGAGCCCACTGGCGGCGCAGCGTGATGGCGCGGGCGGCCAGTTCAGGGGTAACGGAAATATCGAATTTCAGACTGCCGGTTACGGCAAGCTGGTTGCGCTTCAGGCCCAGAGAGATAAAGCGTGCCGCGTCTTCTTCATTCTGCGCGGCAATCAGCGTGATTTTGCTCAGCAGGCGGCGCATAAATTTACCCAGCTTGCCGTAGCCTTTCGCCGAGCGCTCTGACAAGCGCGCGTTGGCAATCACCAGCGGAATTTTACGGGCGTGCAGAGCGGAAATCATGTTCGGCCACAGCTCGGTTTCCATCACGATCACCAGCTTCGGGCGAACGGTGTTCAGGAAACGATTCATGGCGCAGGGCAGATCGTAAGGGAGGTAGACGTGATGAACGTCTTTACCAAACGCGGATAACGCGCGCTCTGAGCCGGTTGGCGTCATGGTGGTGACGGTAATTGGCAGAGACGGGTAGCGATGGCGCAGAGCGCGAACCAGCGGGATCGCCGCCAGCGTTTCACCAACAGAAACGGAATGCAGCAAAATACCGTCCGGCGCGACTTTATTGCGGCAAAAGCCATAGCGTTCAGCCCAGCGTTTACGATACGCAGGCGCTTTACGGCTACGAAGCAACAGTCTCAGCCACACCAGTGGCTGAATGATATAGAGCAGGGCGGTATACAACAATTCCAAGCGATTATCCGTCTTTTTAGTTTCGGCGGGCAAATTCTAAGCATTTAAGCCAGGTAAAGCTATCTCTTATGCCAGATACCGTTTTAAACGGAAGTAGCGTCGGCCCAGGCGCCAGCGCAAACGCGGGCTTTTGGCACTTTTCCAGATAAGCTTCCAGATCCCGGTGTCGAAGAACTCTTTGATAATCATTGTCTTCTTTGCCTCATCCTTCATGTTGTCGAAGGTATGAATGATTCCCAACCCCTCTTTGGCGATTTGCCAGTAGCAGGCGGGGATATTTTTCACTTTATCCGGGTAACGCTGGTTAATGGCATCAAGCATCTGCAGGATTTTCATGTAGTGGCGCGCGGAGCGAATCAGCGTGTCGTCATTATCCGGCGTGTGCGATACCGAGGCAGAGTGAATGTAGTAGTCATAAAAGCGTTCGCTGGTGTACTGAACGCGCTCTGCGGCAAGCAGCACCTCGGTGGTCCACGGGATATCCTGATGGCGCAGGCCGGGTTCGAAATGGAAACGGTGTTTACGAATAAAATCGTGGCGATAAATATTAAGCCAGGTCACGTGCAGGAACTTACGTGAATCCAGCGCCATCTTCAGCCATGCCGGACCCGTCATGACGCCCGTCGAGGCGAGTTTATCCTCAGGGAAGATAGGGCGAGAAGGTTTCCTGTCATTTTCCCAGACATAGTTGCCGTTGCAGGTGGCGACATCCAGATCCTGCGTAACGGCCATATCCAGCAGACGCTGGTACATGCCAGGTTTGAAGACATCATCAATATCCGGGAAAGAGAGATACTGACCGGTTGCAACGGCCAGGCCGGTATTACGCGCGATGGAAACACCCTGGTTATGCTGTTCAATCACCTGTATCTGCGGCAGTTTTTCACGCCAGCTTTCGACGATCTGCATCGAGCGGTCAGTCGAGCCGTCATTGACAATGATGACTTCCATGCTGTCGATGCGTTGATTCACAAGGCAGGTAAAGAACTGATCCAGAAAAGCTTCGCCGTTATAAACGGCAACCACCACGCTTAACAATGGCGCTGAATTTTGCATAAGAAACCTGATTATTTTTGATTGTCGACCAAAGCAATGTATTGCTGGCAGATGGCATTGATACCGAACGACGCAATCGTTGCATCGCCAACGACCGGCGGGGCGGTATAAATATCTACCAGGGTTTTTGCCAGTGACGCGTCATTTAACTCTGCCAGCCCGCGCGCTAAGGCGCCGGTGAGGATTTCTGCGGGGCCACCCGGACAATTGGTACTGACCGGTGGCGTGTGGCAGATAATGGATTCCACCAGCACATTACCAAAACCTTCGCAGTCAGAGCTTAACACTAAGAGGCGTGCACCTTTTATCCAGGGGTAGGGGTTAGCGTCGAACGGACGGAAAACCGTTTTGTTTTCAATACCCAAATCGCGGGCAAGCTGCTTAAGTTTTTGAATTTTGGCTTCTGAGCCATTGCCCATCATGACAAGCGTAGTGTCAAGCTGACTCTGTGCGAAGGCGCGTAAAAGGCGGTCGTGGCGTTTGTGTTCATGGAAGCGGCCAACATGGATGATGTAATCCTTCCCTTGCATCTCGAAGGGGGCATCCGCCAGACGCTGAATCTCAGGGATATCAAAAGGATTATGGATAACCGCTTTACGCCGGAGTTTGAGAGCCAGCGTCTCGGAAAGATCTTTCAACACGGCGCCTGAGACGGCGACAACGTTTCGGTTTTCGTAGGTATGACGAATTTTAAGATGCTTAAACCAGCGCGAAAGCCCGCTGCGGTGTCGGAGATAAGAGAAAGAGAACATGCCGTGCACGCAGAACCAGACTTTATCACGTTCCAGCGCGCGGCAGTGCGCCACAATGCGGTCCGTTTTGTGCAGATGAGAGAACACAACGTCAAATTTTCCGCTGCGCTCAGCCCGCTCAATTGCCTGATCCAGCAGGCGGGCGCGGCGCGGGATCTCCGTCAGCTTTCGCCACGGTTTTTTGCAGGTATCCTGAACCACCTGATAATCAATGCCTTCCGGGATGGCGTAATCACACACTTTCCGCAGAGAGTAAAGGGAGACCTGATGCCCCATTTCCATTAATCCGCTGGAAAGTGTAAGAACTGTTTTTTCAGCTCCCCCACCGGGTAAACCATCAATAATCATTAGGATACGCATTTTTAATCCAGTAATTTTTGATAAAGCGAAATAAGCTGACTTGACAGTTTTTCGGGGGTGGCGCTTTTTACGCGTTCACGTGCCGCTTGCCCCATCGTGTTATTTTTTCCCAGAGAAGGGGTGGCTGCAATTGCCTCCTTCAATGTGTCGATATCCAGGGCGTCACAATAAAATCCGTTCTGGCCTTGCTGAATAAATTCAGCGCCACCGCAGCTCTGTGAAGTAATGACGGGCAAGCCGCAGGCCATCGCTTCAAGAATGACGTTTGGAAACGGATCATACAGCGTTGGCAACAGTAAACCATCGGATAGCTGATAAAAAGGCAGAGTTTCTTTCTGCATCCCCAGGAAACGGATTTGCCCTTCGCAGCCTAATGAGCGGGCGAGGTCACGATAACGATGTTCTGCTTTATCCTGTCCAACCACAATCAGCCAGGCTGGCGTTCCTGCGATAGCGCGTATGGCGCTGGCCAATCCTTTTCGTTCAAATCCCGACCCTACAAAACAGAACACCACGGCATCGGCTGGCAAACCAAATTGCTGACGCAGCGCGGCTCGCTGTGCTTCCTGGGCTGGAATGAAGCGGCTGGAATCAATTGAATTATAAATCACATGTATTTTTTTTGCGTCAATATCAAAGTCTTCGACGATTTCGCGTTTGATCATCTCCGCATTACAGATAACCGCCTTCAGCTCTGGGGCCTGGTACATTTCTCGTTCGGCTTGCATCACGTAGCGGTGATAGCGATCGAACATCAGCATCTGCGCGCGCCAGGCGGGCAGAATGCGCGCACGCTGCAGCAGCCAGCGGCGATGGACGCCATCTCCAGCGCGGTAGATATCGCAGCCCGGGATACGCTCATGGCTTTGCACAATATCAAACTGCTGTTGTTGCCACAGCGCGCGGGCGGCATGGGCAAAACCGCGTTCGCGGCTGATGCGGCCCCATTTACGCGGGTCGCAAATATGGATATGCCAGTCGTCCTGCTTTTCGCCCTGCCATTCACGCGTAATGACGTTGAGTTCAAGATTCTGGTTGCTCAGCGCGGTGAGAGCACGTGAAACGAAGCGCTCCGCCCCGCCATCAGGGCGATACTTTTGGCGAACAATCGCCAGGCGATGGTGTTTCATGACAGATATCTCCTTGCAGCGGAGACGACAGCATCAGCAGGAATGGCGTCGAGATAACGTTCTTTCGTTTTGGTATCAATGGCGTCGGGATCGGGAAGGGGGCCGTAGTCGCCCGCCCAGATGACTTCACCGTTGACTTGCCATGGAGACCAAAACGTCAGTTTGGAAGGGCCAAACAGCGCCACGCAGGGCGTCTGCAGCGCGGCGGCCATATGCATCGGCACGGAGTCAACGCCAATAAAAAGACACGCGTGATCGATAAGCGAGGCCAGCTGGCGCAACGTTAGCTGTCCCGCCAGCGAGACGACCCCCGTCTTCGGTGAGGCGGCGAGAATGCGATCGATCATCGCCAGCTCTTTTTTATCCGGCCCGGCCGTGAGGACGACGGTATGCCCATCCTGCTGCAGCGCGGTGATGGTTTGCGCCATTTTGCTCTCATCCCAGCATTTGAAGAACCAGCGTGACGTCGGCTGGATGACGATGTAGTTATCGCCCACTCCTTTTTGCACCAGCAGCTGGCGGGCGTGGTGCCAGTCTTCTGCGCTGTAGGCCATGGTAACCGCCGGCTTAGGTGCGACCTGTAATGGCGACAGAATGGAGAGATTTTGTTCGACGGTGTGCAGGGATTTGTGATTTGCAACAGAGACTAATTCACTATGGCAGAAACGCCAGAATGGATTGTTGCGTTTGTTAAAGGCGAATCCGAGGCGAACCGGCGCACCGGTGAAGCGGGTGACGATAGCGCTACGCCACTGATCGGCAAGATTAATCACCAGATGATAATGTTGCTTTCGTAATGCGCAGAGCAGCTGCCACTCCTTTTGAAGGTGCTTTAGCGTGCCCAGCTGCTTCCATTTACGATCGATTCCATAAATAGTGCCAATCGCCGGATGGGCGGCGAGCATATCGCGCGTTTCTTCATACAACAGCACGTCAATTTGCGCCTGCGGCCATTTTTGACGTAACGAATCAATGACGGGAGTGGTCAATAACATATCGCCATGATGGCGGAGTTTGATCAGTAAAATGCGCAAATCAGGCGTGTCAGGTAAGTTATTCATCATCATCTTATCGGCGTTGTACTGTTGGCAATTCTAATAGACCTGGTAGCGACTTGCACTCTTTCTCCATAATCTCAGGAATTTCCCAGGGAGGCTTTACTCAGGCTTTGGTGAGTGCGTAACATAGCGCTAACTTCCCTGTCATGCGGACTCATTATGAAAAAACCAGCGTTTATCATCACGATTGATACTGAGGGCGATAATCTCTGGCAGAATCACCGCGTCATTAAAACGGAAAACGCGCGCTATCTGGCCCGCTTTCAGACCCTTTGTGAACGTTTTGGTTTTAAGCCCGTATGGCTGACAAACTATGAGATGGCAATTGAGCCCGTTTTCATTGAGTTCGCCAGGGACGTGATTGCTCGCAGGCAGGGGGAGGTGGGAATGCACCTTCACGCATGGAATAGCCCGCCTGAGCACGATCTCACGGGAGATGACTGGCGCTGGCAGCCGTATCTGATTGAATTTTCAGACGAGGTGATGCGTGAGAAAGTGCTGTTCATGACCCGTCTGCTGGAAGAGACATTCCAGACCAAAATGCTGAGCCACCGCGCCGGGCGCTGGGCATTTGATAGCCGCTATGCAAAATTGCTCGTTGAACTGGGCTACCAGGTTGATTGCTCCGTGACGCCGCGCGTGAACTGGCGCAACGCGAAAGGTGCCCCGCAGGGTAATGGCGGAACGGACTATCAGCATTTCCCCGACCACGCCTATTTTATGGATTTAGATACTATTTCCCGGGCGGGCAATAGCCCATTACTGGAAGTGCCGATGAGCATTCAGTATAAACATCCGGCCTGGTTGAACACGATCAAACAGGGGTACGATCGTCTTCGCGGGAAATACCGTTCGCCCTCCGTGAACTGGCTACGACCGACGGGTGGAAATGCGCCGCAGATGATTCAGGTCGCGCAGCAATGCTTGTCTCAGGGGAAGGATTATGTGGAGTTTATGCTGCATTCCTCGGAATTTATGCCTGGCGGAAGCCCTACGTTTAAAGATGAGGCGGCGATCGAAGGGTTATATCAGGATTTAGAAGCGCTTTTTAGCTGGCTATCCGATAAAACGGTGGGGATGACGCTGGCGGAGTTTTATCAATACAAGAAAAAATAATGCCCGCGAGGCGGGCATTATCACTTATTGACTTGGTCTGGTTTGCGAGAACGGAGTGCTCAGGGCAAACACGGTTACAAAGAATATTAAGGCTTCTGAGCTCAATAGAATGACGTCCGTCAGGCCATAGAGTAATAAAAGAAGCATCGTTGACAGCAGCAAACCATTTCGGTTTTTAAGTGCGTAAGCGATCATCGAAACGAAGAAAAAGAGTAATATCGCCAGACCTGGCAGCCCCTGCAGAGAGTATTTTTCAATAAACTCATTGTGTAAATGCACCCTGATATACTCGAGTGCGGTAGCAAGATGTGGATGCCCATGTTGCACATATTGCTGTGTCCATACTTCGCGGTCTTCGACTGACTGCCCCAGCGGGTGTGCAAGTCCGTTCTGAATACCAATTGTCCACATGGAAAAACGCGCTCCGAGTGACGTTGCGTCATGTCCCTGCTGGTAGCTTTCCACTTCTATCTGCGTTTGAACTATCTTTGGCGAAATCAATGGCTTGTAGCTAACGATAATAATACCCGCCACAATACATAAAAAAATCAGCGTTGATTTTAGGTGAATTCTTCTGAAGTGGTAGAGTGTGAGCACAATCGCCAGAAGCAAATACAGCCCCATTGCGGCACGGGTACCTGTTAAAAGAATGACGAAATAAGATATTAATACGATGAGCCCTGCAGCAACATACAGCTTTATATTTTTTTGCAGGTAAAGGCTGTATACAAACGCCAGTGACAGTACAGAGTAAACATAGGCTGATACGGTCGCACGATTTATGGCCATCTCGATACGCCCCATACCTTGCGATGCCTGCCATAAGCCATAGCCAGTGGCAAGTACAAACCCCGCGCCAGAGGCGTATAAGAAATATTTCTGAAAGGATGCTTTATCAATGTAAGACTTAAACCGATCAAGATAGAAAACGAGAATACTCGCTAAAATCAGCTTCTTACTGGCACCAAGATAATCGCTATAAGCGTTTAAACCTTCGCTATGATATTCATACACCATATACCAGACAAAATTGAGTAGCCCAATCAGCAAAATGGGTAGCGCGATAGAAAAGGGACGCAGCGTAATTTTTTTATATTCGCAAGCTAAACCGATAATGCTGGCATAAACCGCGATGTAGAAAAATTCTCGTTGTTTACCTGAGCTCAGCAGCGACAGCGCCAGCGAAATGAGGCTCAAAATCAGTGCCAGCTGATAGAGCCGCAGTTTTACTTTTTCCATAATGCCTCAATAACCCTTTTTTTGTAGCTGAAACGTACATCTCTGGAGAAGAAAAAAGAGAAAGAATAAAGTGCATTCACCCGCTGCTTAACCAGTTTGAGCTGCAGGTCGGTCAGGTGTTGCCGGTGATTACTGTAAATATCAAACCAGTGGCAATTAACAAGATGCTTAAATGATGGCGGGAATGTTTTTTCCATCTGTAATGTGCATTCAACCAGCGTAGCGATTTTACTGGCGTCAAGACGGCTCGACAAACTGCCGCTGCGTTTGATGTAATAATAGTGCCCCTGGCGCTGATAGACGATTTTACGCGATTGCATCAGCATGCCGGGAAATACCGCGAAATCTTCATAGCAGACCATAGAAGGGATCGGGTTGGTTGCGTACAGCCTGCGGTGTACGAATTGCCCGATGAGGTGCGCCTGAAAATCTTTGTGTTGTAAGAAACGCTTTATTGCATCACTTTGCGACAATGAGACGGGGGTGAATCCCTGCCAGGCGGAGGTAATTTTCCGCATATCGCGAATTTCCAGCAGGCGCGTCAGCAACATATCAGGACGCTCTGCTTTCAGGAAGGCGACGGCATCCCGGACGCTACCCGGCTTCAACAGATCGTCGCTATCCAGCATCGTGATGTATTCGCCCGACGCCAGCGAGACTGCGCTATTTCGAACATGCCCTACGTTACGGTACTCAACGTAATGGGATTGCGCATGCGGAAGCTTTGGCAACCACGTCTCAATAATATCCTGTGTGGAATCACCGGAACTGTCATTAAAGATAATGACTTCGACTTCATCGCCTGCATTCTCAATCGCGTTTTGCAGGCTTTCCAGCGTGGCGTGAAGCGTGTCTTCAGCGTTGTGTGCGGCAATAATGATGCTGAGAAAAGCCATAATAATTAGTTTCCCTGCGCATCAAGGGCAGAATTTGCTGTTGGCAGTCCGCAAATGAAATGTTTGAGTTCGTCCAGCGATTCGTCTGTTACCGCGAAGAGTTCTTCCCGGCTTTGTGAGAAGTAATATCGTGTTTCAAAAACATACGAGCAAATGTTGTCATCATTACCAATCAGCAACACGTTGCCAAGCGGGCGTTGCTCATAGTGGCAGCACGGTCCGAACAGTAAGACGACCGGCACACCCACCGCATCGGCGATATAGACATTCCCCGAGTCGGACGCGATATAGCAATCCATTTTAGAAATGGCCCACGGAAGCTCTTCCAGCGAGAGCTTGCCAATCAGATTAATAAAGTTGGGCAGTTCACCATAAGCGCGGATGATGTCGTCCATCCACGACTGTTCATTCGGGGCGCCAAAGACATAAAACTCGCAGGGCAGGTCGGCGAGACGATCGGCAATTTGCTTCCAGATAACCGGCGGAACGGTTTTCGCCTTATTCCCGGCGGCGATACTGATGCCAATGCGGATCGCGCCCGGTTTATCAAGGATCGCCGGATAAGTCGCGGGTTTAAAAAGTGGCTTTGTGGCGTGCTTTGGCGAATCTCGCCAGGTCAGCGCACGATCCGCCAGCTTAAGATAGTTCGTGACGGACAGCGTCTTCTTTTCGTGCTTAACCGTACCATCGGCCGTTGCATAGAAAATCCCGTGATACCACCTGCGCGTGTAAGTGCTTAAAAATTGCTTGTTTTTGGCATTGCACACGGAGGCGAAAAAGAGATTCACGCTGTTAGGCTGCAACAGGTATACGTTGTCATAGCGGTTCATAATCCTGCAGGCAAAGCGAAGCTTTCGCCACAGGTTACGCTTTTGCTGCTCGATAAAAAAAATCTCGTCGATCGTCTCATCATGCTTCGCCAGCGCGCCAACGCTGCGACTGATCAGCACGTCGCTTTTTTGCAGCCAGGCCAGGAGGGGCGTTGCATTAACAAAATCGCCGATTTTAGCTGTTTGAATGACCAGGTTTTTACCTGTCTCCTTGCGAAACAGCTTCCGGAGAAGCTTCACCGGAAAGAGTAAAATCAGCAGAAATACGTAACTCATGGGTTAAATATCCCTGTTGGAAAGCCAACGGCTGCCCTGTAAAAATGAAAAAATCGCATCTGCGCTGATATCCTTCGTTTGCTGAGTCGGGCTGACCATCTGATGCTGGTTTTTGCCATAGCCCCCGATCAGGCCGGGATCGGTCGGGCCAAAAAGGGTGATATTTGGACGATCCAGCGCCGCGGTTAAATGGCTTAAACCCGTATCCACGGAAACAACGGCGTTAGCGCCTGCCAGCTCTGCGGCAACCTGCGCCAGCGTGAGTTTGGGTAAAACCTCAACGTGGGTAAAGCCTGCTGCCAGACGCTCCGCACGCAGCCGCTCATGCTCAGCGCCCCACGGGAGTTTAATATGGATACCGGAGGGTTGCATTAGTTCAATCAGCCTTCGCCAGTGCGTTTCCGGCCAGTGCTTATCGTCACGCGTTGTGGCATGCAGGAAGACAAGATAAGGCTGAGCACAGGGATCTGTATTGCGCAAAAAGTGCTGTGCAATGGCATAGTCGCCCTGGGTTTCCGGTTTCGCATAGCCGAGGCTTTTTGCGAACAGCTCGCGGGTGCGTTCCACGGCGTGCTGCTGTTTTGCGATGTGGTGGTGGCGGTTATAGAACAGGCTCGCCAGCGGTTCGCGGGCGGTGTGCCAGTCCATGCCGTGCTTTACGCCGTGCGCCAGACGCGTGACCAACGCGGCGCTTTTCACCAGCCCCTGGGCGTCGATGATTGCGTCGTAGCGCTGCGCCTGCACCGTTTCACGGAAGGCTTTACGCTCGGCTTTGATCGGTGCGGAGAACCACGCTTTGCGCCAGCGGCGAATCGCGACCGGGATCACGCGGTCAACCGCTTCATGCCAGGTGGGGATCTGCGCGAAGCCTTCTTCCACCACCCAGTCAAAACGGATGCCGGGGATGGCCCGCATAGCGTCCGTCAGCGACGGCAGCGTATGCAGAACATCGCCCATTGAGGAGGTTTTAACGATCAATACCCGCATCCGTTATCCTTCTTCGCTCAACAGCAGTTCGTTGAGTTCTTCGAGAACGCGCTGCGGGGTAATATCGATCAGGCTCTGATGGTAGCCTTCTGCGGCATCGCCCTTGCGTACCTTGTGGTAGCCGGTGATCAGCCGGATGACGCGCGCTTTGTGCGACAAGGGCGGGGTGAAGTCCGGGCTGCTTGGGCCATACAGCGCGACCAGCGGACGGTCCAGCGCGGCGGCGACGTGCATCAGGCCAGAGTCATTGCTGACCACGGCTTTACAGGCGGCAATCAGGATAACCGCCTGTTCAAGCTGCGTTTCTCCTGCCAGGTTGCGGCACCAGGCCTGTTGTTCATTGCTCAGCGTGGCGAGTATTTCGTTGCCCGCCTCGTGGTCCTTCGCCGAGCCAAACAGCACAATCTGGTAGCCTTCGTCGATCAGCTGTTTCGCCAGTTCGGCGTAGTGGTAGTGCGGCCAGCGCTTTGCCGGACCAAATTCCGCGCCAGGGCAGAAGCCAATCATCGGGCGTTCAGACGAAATGCCAAACGCGTTGCAGGTGTGGGATTTCTCCCCGTCGTTAACCTGAAGCTGCGGCCACAGCAGCGGCTGCGGCAGGTCTTTCGCGCTGCGCATCACGCCTTTGTCGTAGGCCAGCGCCACGTAGCGCTCCACCATCAGCGGCCAGGCCTCTTTATCCAGCACCCGGGCGTCGTTCAGCAGGCCGTAGCGCATTTCACCTCGCCAGCCGGTACGGTGCGGGATACCCGCAAAGAAAGGCACCAGGGCGGATTTGAAGGAGTTTGGCAGCACGTACGCGCGATCGTAGCGCTTCTCGCGCAGGCTGTGGCCGAGTTTGCGGCGCTCGCCGATTTCCAGCGCCCCGTGGCCAAGCGGCATCGGGATCGCCTCGTTCACTTCCGGCATGCGCGATAGCAGCGGACGGCACCATGCAGGTGCCATCACGTCGATTATCGCCTGGGGATAACGCGCCTTGAGCGTGCGATAAAGACTTTGCGACATCATCATGTCGCCCACCCAGGACGGGCCGATCACCAGAATCTTCATACTTATGCGTCGCGGTTCAGCCAGGCCATATATTCCGTTACGCCTTCGGCAACGGTCTTGAACGGCTTGTCGTAGCCTGCGGCGCGCAGGTTGGTCAGGTCAGCCTGCGTGAACGCCTGATAGCGGCCTTTCAGCTTGTCCGGGAACGGAATGTACTCGATGCTGCCTTTTTTGTGGTACGCCAGCGTCGCGTCAGCCACTGCCTGGAAGGATTCCGCGCGGCCTGTGCCCAGGTTGAAGATGCCGGACACGCCGTTTTCCCAGAACCACAGGTTCACGGCTGCCACGTCGCCCACGTAAACGAAGTCGCGCTTGAAGCCGTCGCTGCCTTCAAACAGTTTCGGGCTTTCGCCGTTATTCAGCTGGGTATTCAGGTGGAACGCCACGCTCGCCATGCTGCCTTTGTGGCCTTCGCGCGGTCCGTAGACGTTGAAGTAGCGGAAGCCGACGATCTGGGAGTTCGCTTCAGGCAGGATCTGACGCACGTACTCGTCGAAGAGGAACTTGGAGTAGCCGTAGACGTTCAGCGGCTGCTCGTACTCGCGCGACTCGATGAAGTCCGAGGTACGACCGCCATAGGTTGCCGCCGAGGAGGCATACAGGAACGGAATTTCACGCTCCAGGCAGTAGTGCAGAAGCTCTTTGGAGTACTGATAGTTGTTGTCCATCATGTACTTGCCGTCCCACTCTGTGGTGGATGAGCACGCACCTTCGTGGAAGATGGCTTCGATCTCGCCGAACTCTTCACCTGCCATAATCTGGATAAGGAAGTCTTCTTTATCCATGTAGTCAGCGATGTTCAGATCCACCAGGTTAACGAACTTGGTGCCGTCTTTCAGGTTGTCCACCACCAGGATGTCGGTGATGCCTTTGTCATTGAGGGCCTTGATAATATTGCTGCCGATAAAGCCCGCGCCGCCGGTAACGATGATCATAACTGTAACCTTTGAAGTGTGGAGCCCGGGGCCAATCCCGGACGCTAATGTTCATATCATATCATTAGTATGGCGACCCTTCAGCCATTCACCGATATGCAGCAGGGTTACACGTGATTTATGCTGCAAAAACGAGAAGAGATACTGCGTCATCTCGTCATGAACTATAGGTTTGGGTAATATGTGCCGAAATTTGCCGAGTCTGGAGAATTGCAATGCGTGGTGATTTTTACAAACAGTTAAACAGCGACCTCGACACCGCACGTGCGGAAGGGTTGTTCAAGGAAGAGCGTATTATCACGTCTGCTCAGCAGGCGGACATCACCGTTGCCGACGGCAGCCATGTGATCAACTTTTGTGCGAACAACTACTTAGGTCTTGCGAATCACCCTGAGCTGATTGCCGCGGCGAAAAACGGCATGGACACCCACGGTTTTGGCATGGCCTCCGTACGCTTTATCTGCGGTACGCAGGACAGCCACAAGCAGCTTGAGCAAAAGCTGGCGAGCTTCCTCGGAATGGAAGACGCGATTCTGTATTCCTCCTGCTTCGACGCCAACGGCGGTCTGTTTGAGACCCTGCTCGGCGCAGAAGATGCGATTATCTCCGACGCCCTGAACCACGCCTCCATCATCGACGGCGTACGTCTGTGCAAAGCGAAGCGCTTCCGCTACGCCAACAACGACATGGTCGAGCTGGAAGCGCGCCTGAAAGAGGCCCGAGAAGCGGGGGCTCGTCATGTGCTGATCGCCACCGACGGCGTGTTCTCGATGGACGGCGTGATCGCCAACCTGAAGGGCGTGTGCGACCTGGCGGATAAATACGACGCGCTGGTAATGGTCGATGACTCTCACGCGGTCGGCTTTGTCGGCGAAAACGGCCGTGGTTCCCACGAATACTGCGACGTGATGGGCCGCGTGGACATCATCACCGGCACGCTGGGCAAAGCGCTCGGCGGCGCGTCCGGCGGTTACACGGCTGCGCGCAAAGAGGTGGTTGAGTGGCTGCGCCAGCGCTCTCGACCGTACCTGTTCTCCAACTCTCTTGCGCCGGCGATTGTGGCCGCCTCCATCAAAGTGCTGGAGATGGTGGAGTCCGGTGCCGAACTGCGCGACCGCCTGTGGTCCAACGCCCGTCTGTTCCGTGAAAAAATGAGCGCTGCAGGGTTTACCCTGGCCGGTGCCGATCACGCCATTATCCCGGTGATGCTGGGTGATGCGGTCGTCGCGCAGAAGTTTGCCCGCGAGCTGCAGAAAGAGGGGATTTACGTCACCGGGTTCTTCTTCCCGGTGGTGCCAAAAGGTCAGGCGCGTATCCGCACCCAGATGTCCGCGGCGCATACGCCTGAACAAATTGAACGTGCGGTGGAAGCCTTTACCCGCATCGGTAAACAGCTGGGCGTAATTGCCTGAGGACGTGTGATGAAAGCGTTATCCAAACTGAAAGCGGAAGAAGGGATTTGGATGACCGACGTGCCGGAGCCGGAAGTCGGTCATAACGATCTGCTGATCAAAATTCGTAAAACCGCCATCTGCGGTACTGACGTTCACATCTACAACTGGGACCAGTGGTCGCAGAAAACCATTCCTGTCCCGATGGTTGTCGGGCACGAATATGTGGGTGAAGTGGTCGGCATCGGCCAGGAAGTAAAAGGCTTCAAGATTGGCGATCGCGTTTCCGGCGAAGGCCATATTACCTGCGGCCACTGCCGTAACTGCCGCGGTGGACGTACGCACCTGTGCCGTAACACCGTCGGCGTGGGCGTTAACCGTCCGGGCTGCTTCGCGGAATACCTGGTGATTCCGGCCTTTAACGCGTTCAAAATCCCGGACAATATTTCTGACGATCTGGCCTCCATCTTCGACCCGTTCGGCAACGCGGTGCATACCGCTCTCTCCTTCGACCTGGTGGGCGAAGACGTGCTGGTCTCCGGCGCGGGCCCAATCGGCATCATGGCGGCAGCCGTGGCGAAGCACGTGGGCGCGCGCAACGTGGTCATCACCGACGTGAACGAATACCGTCTGTCGCTGGCGCGTAAAATGGGCGTGACCCGCGCGGTGGATGTCTCTAAAGAGAGCCTGACCGACGTGATGGAAGAGCTGGGCATGACCGAAGGCTTTGACGTGGGTCTGGAGATGTCCGGCGCGCCACCGGCGTTTCGCACCATGCTGGACACCATGAACCACGGTGGGCGTATTGCGATGCTGGGTATTCCGCCGTCAGATATGTCCATCGACTGGAACAAAGTCATCTTCAAGGGGCTGTTCATCAAGGGCATCTATGGCCGCGAGATGTTCGAAACCTGGTACAAGATGGCGGCGCTAATCCAGTCCGGTCTGGATCTGTCACCGATTATTACGCACCGTTTCTCCATCGACGAATTCCAGCAGGGCTTTGACGCGATGCGTTCCGGTCAGTCAGGAAAAGTGATCCTGAGCTGGGATAAATAATCAAAAAGGGGCCCGTGGCCCCTTTTTTACTGATTCTTTTTCTCTTCGTCCGTCAGGTAACGCACCTTGCGGGTGTAGTCCTGACCTTTGAATAACAGCTTATTATCTGGCGATTCAAGATACTTCTGCCATTCGGAAAGTGGGAAACCACCGTGCGCGCCAATCACCTCTTTCGGCACAACAGCTTCCTGTCCGCCGATCTTCTTGGACACCGGCCAGTTCATCCAGTCGCCCAGATTAACCGTTTTTAAATCCAGCATGTCCAGCAGCGCGGCGAGCGGCAGCTGATCGGTTGGCGGCTGCGTGTCGTCCATCAGTTCCCAGGTATCCTGGAACAGCGTCAGCCACAGCGGGCAGATACGGCGCCAGGTCTTTTTGGTGGCCGCAAGAAACGCGCCGTTAACGTGATCGACCAGATACGGGCGCACCGTCTCTTTGTAATACGCCGGCACTTTCTCCGCTGGCGCACCGTCCAGCTTGGCAATCATTTTGCCCTGACGGAAGCTGGAGTAGATGTGCATATCGGCCATGTTAATTTCCGGCATTTTCAGCAGGTTGAGATCGGAATCGATCATCAATACGCCTTCACCGCGCGCCTGTAACGGGGCGTTCAGCTTCACCAGACGGCTGAGGTAGATCTGCTTATAGCGGTAACTTTCCTCGCGTACCGGAAGGGTAAGCGTGACGACGCGGGTCTTTGGCGGGAGTTCGCCGAAAGCGGATTCAGGCTGATCGCTGACGATAACAATTTCGCTGACGTCGGTGGCATAACGTTCTGCAAATGTCGCTGACAACAACGCTTCTTCAACGAAATCCGCGCCCGTACACGGGATCACGATGGAGTCCACCGCAACGAGATCGCGCGTAACCGGAAGGGAAGCGTACGGAATGTTATGTCGCCCGGTGATGTGGCGGTAGCGAGCATTCAGGAATTTAAACATGTTGTTCTCGTTTGGTTATTGCGCGCCAAGAACGGCCTCGACACCGTTAACATAGCTTTCAATGGCATACACGTTGCAGACATTCTGATGCGCAGCCGCGGCGAGCCGGGCGCGCAGATCGGGATCCTGCCAGATATTATCCAGATGTTGAGCAAGTTTCGATACATCGCTCCACGGGAAAAGCAGCCCGGTCGCCTCGTGGTCGATCAATTCTGCCGTGCCGGTCACCTTTGAACCAATGACGGGGATGTTCAGCAGCATCGCTTCCAGCACGACGCGGGGCAGACCTTCGCTCTGCGAGGCCAGAATAAACGCATCGAAGGTAGCGAGGTAGTCAAAAGGCGTGTTCTGGAAACCGGTAAAAATCACGTGCCCGGCAATACCCAGCGCTTCAGCCTGTGCTGCCAGCGCGCCGCGTTCAGCCCCTTCACCGACCAGCACCATCTTCCATTTTGCCTGCGGATGCTGCTGGTTGAACTGCGCCAGCGCCGCCAGCGTATGGTGGTTAGCCTTGCGGGGGATCAGCGATCCAATGCTGCCGAACACAAAGGTGTCGTCATCAATGTTCAGACGATGACGCATGGCGCGTCGGTCGGGCAAAGGCTGGTGGATGTCGATGGCATTGTTCACCGTTGTACACAGCTCGGGCCGGACGCCATGCTGAAGTAACACGCGCTCGACGCCGTGCGAAACGGCGATGATTTTTGTGGCATGGGCATTCACCAGCTTTACCAGCGGCGGCGTCAGCACCGGTTCAATCCGGCAGTGTTGAATTATCCGCGCATGCAGCTTCGCGCCTGCCAGGTAACCCTCTTCGTTAGAGCCTGGCTGGTTGTTCATGTACAGCGTATCGAAACCGCCTTCCCGGAAAATCGTCTCGATCTTGCGGACGTTAGGGCGAATGCGCCAGAGGGTATCAACATGGCGCGTAAGCGCCTTCCGGGCGCTGCGGGAGAAAAACAGCAGGCTGCGGCCCAGCTCTTTTGCGATTTTCGCCCATGCGGGCTGTTTATGCTGGGGAATGACAATTAAGGGAATGCCAATGCCGTTCAGCACCTGACCGATGGTTTGCCCTTCGGCCCGACTGTAGTCGCTGTAAAAACAACAGGTAATATCGAACTTCTCGCGGTTAATGCGCTTCAGAAGTTCGAGCATGCTGTTGGTGCCTCCTCCCCACTCTTTACCGGTATCGAGGAGCAGAATTTTGTGTCGTTGCGGCATTGTTCTACCTTAATCGCCTGTCACTGGGAGTGGTTCGCTGAGACTTTCTTACCCCATCCCTGCCACTGGTGCTGGAAGTATTGCACCAGCGTACTCTGGCTCACGCTTTCGCTGATTACCGTGAAGAAGCGGGTTGCATGCACCGGTTCAGGCGGTTGTTTCAGCGTGCAGTTCTTCACGCCGCGGAACGGATTGCGCGGCTGCGTTGCCGGAGGTTGAGCGCTACCCGGACGAGACGTGTCTACCTGCGGTTCATTGAGCAGATCGCTCGGGCGTACCAGCGTGATGTCGGCAGGCAGGGAGGGCAACATCTGCTGTAGAACGCGCACCGTTGAAGGATGCGGGTGCCCAATGGCAATAGCCGAACCGTTACGGCGCGCCAGCGCTACCGCGCGGTTAAACTGCACGCGGATATCCGCTTCATTCTGGGAGTCGTCCAGGAAGACTTTACGCTTAATGACCTTTACACCCGTCCCCTGAGCGGCCCGCATCGCCTGGCTGTTGCCGATGGTCATGCTGTCGAGGAAGTAGAGATTGTAACGTTCCAGCGCCTGCATCACTTTCAGCATTCCATACAGGCTGGAGGTCATCGCGCTGCCCATATGGTTGTTCAGGCCTACGGCATACGGAACTTTGTTGTAGGCGTCACGGATGATGCGCTCGATCTCATCGCTGCTCATATCCGGGCGCAGGGTATCTTTTTCCAGCGGCTGCTTGCTGAGCGGGGCCATTGGCAGATGAATAAGAACCTGATGACCGCTGTTGTGGGCTTTGGTAGCCATCTCGTGCGCGTGTGGCGCATTGGGCAGGACGGCGACGGAGATGGCTGACGGCATCGCCAGCACCTGATTTTCATAATGCGGACGATAACCGAAGTCATCAATCACAATCGCGAGTTTGCCTGCATAAGCTGGTGCTGCCAGCGCCAGCGCGCTGACGACGGCGAGAATCATTCGACGAAACTGAAGCAAAACTTATCTTCCCAACCACGGCTGTGGATTGACCGCCTGACCCTGACGACGAATTTCGAAATAGAGTGACGGGCGGCCCTGACCGCCACTGCTGCCCACAAGGGCGATGGGTTGGCCGGCGCGCACCTGCGTGCCGACGCTGACCAGCGCGCTCTGGTTGTAGCCGTAAAGACTCATGTCGCCTTTACCGTGCTCGACCACCACCACAAGCCCGTAACCCTGCAGCCAGTCGGCCAGAATCACGCGGCCATCGGCGATGGCTTTCACTTCGCTACCTTCAGACGCACCGATAACGATCCCTTTCCAACGTAGCTCACCCTGCAGCTGTTCGCCATAGCGATGCAAAATAGAACCGCGAACGGGCCAGTATGCCTGACCGCGAGGGGAGCCCAGGCCACCGGTACGCGACATGAGGGAACGTTCGCTCTCGCTTGGCTTGTAGGTGGTTCCTTTGCGGGAGGCTTCCTGCTGCTTGTCGCGAACCGCCTGCGCCTCGCGCGCCTCTTTTTCGGCGCGCGCTTTCGCCGCCGCTTCCGCACGGGCGATGCTGTTACGCAGTTTTGATTCGTTGGCGCGCATTTCGCTCAGCTGGCTTTGTCCTGCCTGAATGGAGGACTCAAGACCGGACAGGGTTTTCTTGCGCTCGTTACGGGCCTGCTCAAGTTTCGCCTGCTGCGCTTTTTGTTCGTAGAGCAACGTCTGTTGCTGGCTCTGCTTCTCTTCCAGCTCCGCTTTTTGGGTGGAGACCTCTTCGCGCGTCTGCTTCAGCTGCGCGATAGTCTCCTGACGCGCCTGGTTGAGATAGCCGAAGTAGGCCTGCAGGCGCTGGCCGCGTTGGCTCTCTTCGCCGCTGAGGATCAGCTGGAGTCCGGTATGTTCACCCTGGCGGAATGCAGCATCCAGCTGTGCCGCGAGGTTGCGCTCCTGCGCATCACGCTGGCGCTCCAGTTTGGCAATCGACGCGTTCATCTCGTCGATCTGTTTGTTCAACTCGGCGAGGGTGTTTTGCGTTTCACGGAGTTTACGTGCGGCGGCGGAGATGGCCTCTTCCTGCTGCTTAAGCTGGGCGAGCAGGGCGGAGCGCTGCTGTTGCTGCTGGCGTACCGCACGCTCTTTGGCGGCGATATCGGCCTGAATGGATTTCAGCTGGTCGCGGTCATCCGCGTGGGCGGATGCGGCGCACAGCAATACGCCAGCGCTGAGTGCGCTGGCGCAAAGCAGAGGTCTGACTGATAACCTAAGCGGCTTCACGACCCATGTGATTGAAAAAATCGCCTTTCCCCTCATGGGGAGCGATTATTCCACGATGAACAGCGGCTTACCAGTCATCTCTTCAGGGATCGGCATGCCCATCAGCGACAACATGGTTGGCGCGATGTCGGAAAGCTTGCCGCCTTCCACTGCTTTCAGTGATTTATCACCTACATAAATCAGCGGAACAGGCAGGTTGGTATGGGCCGTGTGCGCCTGGCCGGTTGCCGGGTCGCGCATCTGCTCGGCGTTACCGTGGTCAGCGGTGATCAGCAGCTGGCCACCAACGGATTCAACCGATTTCGCAACCTGCTCAACGCAATGGTCCAGCGCTTCAACCGCTTTCACCGCCGCTTCCATCACGCCGGTATGGCCGACCATGTCGCCGTTCGGATAGTTACAGATGATAGTGTCGTACTTGCCGCTTTCGATCGCGGCCACCAGTTTTTCGGTCAGTTCGGCAGAGCTCATCTCTGGCTGCAGATCGTAAGTGGCGACTTTCGGCGAGTTGATCAGAATGCGCTCTTCGCCTTTAAACGGCTCTTCAACGCCGCCGTTAAAGAAGAAGGTCACGTGCGCATACTTCTCAGTTTCGGAGATACGCAGCTGGGTTTTGTCGTTCTTCGCCATCCACTCGCCGAAGGTATTTTCCAGCGAGGCAGGTGGGTAAGCGCAAGGCGCGTTGATATCTGCCGCATATTCGGTCAGCTGGATGAAGTTGATGTTCACCACTTTCTTACGGGCAAAGCCGTCGAAATCGCTGTTGACGAACGCACGGGTGATTTCGCGCGCGCGGTCAGCGCGGAAGTTCATGAAGATCAGCGCGTCGCCATCTTCCATCGCGGCATCGGCCTGGCCTTCAGCGCGGATCACGCTCGCTTTCACGAATTCATCGTTTTCATCACGCGCGTATGCGGCTTCCAGGGCTTCAACGGCGGTCGCGAACTGGAACTCACCTTTTGCCAGGGTCATCAGGTCATAGGCCTGTTCAACGCGATCCCAGCGGTTGTCGCGGTCCATAGCGTAGTAACGGCCAATGATGGAGGCCACGCGGCCATTGCCCAGCGCGGCGAATTTGTCTTCGAAAGCTTTCAGGGAGCCTTCTGCGCTGCGCGGTGGCGTATCGCGACCGTCCAGGAAGGCGTGCAGGTAGATTTTTTCCGCACCGCGTTCAGCGGCCAGCTCAACCATCGCCATGATGTGATCTTCATGGCTGTGCACGCCGCCCGCGGAGAGCAGACCCATGATGTGCACCGCTTTACCTGCTGCAACGGCTTTATCTACCGCACCGCAGAGAACCGTGTTCGCGAAGAAGGTGCGTTCTTTGATTTCGACGTCCAGACGGGTCAGGTCCTGATACACGATACGGCCTGCGCCCAGGTTAACGTGACCGACTTCGGAGTTGCCCATCTGGCGATCCGGCAGGCCGACTTCCAGACCGGATGCATCAATCAGGGTATGCGGACGTTTTGCCCACAGCGCATCCATTACCGGGGTTTTTGCGTTGAAAATAGCGTTATCCTGGCTGTCTTCGCGGTAGCCATAGCCATCCAGAATCACCAGTACCATAGGTTTTTTAGAAACCGACATTGCAACAACCTCATGCTCAAGAGTCAAAATTTGCGTAATTTTACTACAGCTGAATCGATCAAATAGCCGCAGAAGATCAAAGAAAGCGCGGGGGCAAGATGCTGACCGGACCATTTTGAGGCATTTTTTTAGGTGGCATGCCGCAGAAAATGGATTAGGTTATGGTCGCTGGCTGTATTTGCCAGAACGCACAGGTATACTCCTGTCCTGGTTTTTTTATCACTTAGTCGGGAGTAGTTACCCTCCATGCAAGAAATTATGCAATTCGTTAGCCGCCATCCGGTTCTGAGCATCGCGTGGATTGGCCTGCTGGCTGCTGTACTGTTCACCACATTTAAGAGCCTGACGTCTAAGATTAAGGTTATCACCCGTGGTGAAGCGACGCGTCTGATTAACAAAGAAGACGCCGTTGTTGTCGATCTGCGTCAGCGTGACGATTTCCGTAAAGGTCACATTGCCGGCGCAATCAACCTGTTGCCAGCTGAAATCAAAGCGAACAACGTGGGTGAGCTTGAGAAACACAAAGCTCAGCCCATTATTGTTGTGGATGCGACCGGTATGCAGGCGCAGGAATCTGCCAGCGCGCTTTATAAAGCGGGCTTCGAAAACGTAACGGTACTGAAAGAAGGTATTTCCGGCTGGAGCGGGGAAAATCTTCCTTTGGTTCGCGGTAAATAAGGAGTTCAGTCATGGCCAATATTGAGATCTACACCAAAGCGACGTGCCCGTTCTGCCATCGTGCGAAAGCGCTGCTGAGCAGCAAAGGCGTCACGTTCCAGGAATTGCCTATCGACGGTGACGCGATCAAACGCGAAGAGATGATCCAACGTAGTGGTCGTACGACGGTTCCGCAGATTTTTATTGATGCGCAGCACATTGGCGGCTGTGATGACTTGTATGCGCTCGACGCCCGTGGTGGACTCGATCCGCTGCTGAGCTAAGAGACTTTAGGACAATTAAAAAGGGTATTTCCATGTCAGAACAAAACAACACCGAAATGACTTTCCAGATCCAGCGTATCTACACCAAGGATGTCTCTTTCGAAGCGCCAAATGCGCCGCACGTTTTCCAGAAAGATTGGCAGCCAGAGGTTAAACTTGATCTGGATACCGCATCCACCCAGCTGGCGGATGACGTGTATGAAGTCGTACTGCGTGTGACCGTGACCGCCTCTCTGGGCGAAGAAACTGCATTCCTGTGTGAAGTACAGCAGGGCGGTATCTTCTCCATTGGCGGCATCGAAGGCAACCAGATGGCGCATTGCCTGGGTGCATACTGCCCGAACATCCTGTTCCCGTATGCCCGTGAATGTATCACCAGCCTGGTTTCTCGCGGTACATTCCCGCAACTGAACCTTGCGCCAGTGAACTTTGATGCGCTGTTCATGAACTATCTGCAGCAGCAGGCTGGCGAAGGTGCCGAACAACATCAGGATGCCTGATGAGCACTGTTAATGCGTCAATGACTGTGATCGGTGCCGGCTCATACGGCACCGCTCTTGCCATCACGCTGGCAAGAAATGGTCACGATGTGGTCCTGTGGGGCCACGATCCAAAACATATCGCCACGCTGCAGCGCGACCGTTGCAATGTGGCGTTTCTCCCGGACGTTCCGTTCCCTGACTCTCTGCACCTGGAAAGCGATCTGGCGACCGCGCTGGCGGCCAGCCGCAACATTCTGATTGTGGTCCCGAGCCATGTCTTTGGCGACGTGCTGCATCAGATTAAGCCGCTGATGCGCCCGGATGCGCGTATTGTCTGGGCAACCAAAGGGCTGGAAGCGGAGACCGGACGCCTGCTGCAGGACGTTGCCCGCGAAGCGCTGGGTGATGAGATCCCGCTTGCGGTCATCTCTGGCCCGACCTTTGCCAAAGAGCTGGCTGCGGGCCTGCCGACGGCGATCTCGCTGGCATCCACTGACCAGGCCTTCTCCGACGATCTTCAGCAACTGCTGCACTGCGGCAAGAGCTTCCGCGTCTACAGCAACCCCGATTTTATCGGCGTGCAACTGGGCGGCGCGGTGAAGAACGTGATTGCGATTGGCGCCGGGATGTCAGACGGCATTGGTTTTGGTGCCAACGCGCGTACGGCGTTGATTACCCGCGGCTTAACCGAAATGTCCCGTCTGGGCGAAGCGCTGGGCGCCGATCCGGCCACCTTTATGGGAATGGCGGGTCTGGGCGACCTGGTGCTGACCTGTACCGACAACCAGTCTCGTAACCGCCGCTTTGGCATGATGCTCGGACAGGGCAGCGATGTAAAAAGCGCGCAGGAGAAGATTGGACAGGTGGTGGAAGGCTACCGCAATACCAAAGAAGTTCGCGAGTTGGCGCACCGGTTTGGTGTCGAAATGCCAATAACCGAGGAAATTTATCAGGTATTGTATTGCGGAAAAAATGCGCGCGAGGCAGCATTGACCTTATTAGGTCGTGCGCGCAAGGACGAGCGCAGCAGTAACTAGTCGGAACCGTTGTCACCTGAATGACCCAGCCAGCGCAGAACTGGCTGGTCATTATACTATCGTCTGGAGTTAGCAATGCCGTGTGAAGAACTGGATATCGTCTGGAATAATATTAAAGCCGAAGCCCGGGCGCTGGCCGACTGTGAGCCAATGCTGGCCAGTTTTTACCACGCGACGTTACTCAAGCACGAAAATCTCGGCAGCGCGCTGAGCTACATGCTCGCCAATAAGCTGGCTTCCTCCATCATGCCGGCTATCGCCATCCGTGAAGTGGTGGAAGAGGCTTACGCCGCTGACCCGGAAATGATCGCCTCTGCCGCCTGCGATATCCAGGCCGTGCGCACCCGTGACCCGGCGGTCGATAAATACTCCACGCCGCTGCTGTACCTGAAAGGCTTCCACGCCCTGCAGGCTTACCGCATCGGCCACTGGTTATGGAATGAAGGCCGCCGCGCGCTGGCGATCTTCCTGCAAAACCAGGTCTCCGTGACGTTCCAGGTCGATATTCACCCGGCGGCGAAGATTGGCCGCGGGATCATGCTCGACCACGCCACCGGCATTGTGGTGGGTGAAACGGCGGTGATTGAAGATGATGTCTCGATCCTGCAGTCGGTTACTCTGGGCGGTACCGGTAAAACCAGCGGCGATCGCCACCCGAAAATTCGTGAAGGGGTGATGATTGGCGCGGGCGCTAAAATTCTCGGCAATATTGAAGTCGGGCGCGGTGCGAAGATTGGCGCCGGGTCGGTTGTGCTCCAGCCCGTGCCGCCGCACACCACTGCCGCTGGCGTACCGGCGCGCATCGTCGGTAAGCCTGACAGCGATAAGCCGTCGATGGATATGGATCAGCACTTCAACGGCATTCACCATACCTTCGAGTATGGTGACGGCATTTAACTTCTTAAAATGGCGCCGGGATAACCCAGCTGGCGCCAGGCTTCATACACCACCACCGACACCGCGTTTGACAGGTTCATGCTGCGGCTGTCCGGCATCATCGGAATACGGATTTTTTGCTCAGCGGGCAGAGCATCCAGAATCGTAGCCGGCAGGCCGCGGGTTTCCGGGCCAAACATCAGATAGTCACCTTCCTGATAGCTCACGGCGCTGTGCGCTGGCGTGCCTTTGGTGGTCAGGGCGAACATGCGCTGCGGCTTCTCTGCTTCCAGAAACGCGGCGTGATCGTGATGGCGAACCACGGCGGTAAATTCATGGTAATCCAGCCCCGCGCGGCGCAGGCGCTTGTCGTCCCACGTAAAGCCCATCGGCTCGATGATGTGCAGGCGAAAACCGGTGTTGGCACACAGGCGGATGATATTGCCGGTATTTGGCGGAATTTCTGGTTCGAATAAAACGATGTTAAGCATGCTGCCCCCTTAATTGCGGGGGCAGAATAGCAGAAAAGAGAGGAACTACGCGACGCCGGGTTCGTGCGAGCGGCTGTACAGCATTTTGTAGACGGTTGCCGCCGCGGCCACCAGGGCGGGCACGCTGAGGATCATTAAAATACTGTCTGCCTGCCACTGCATAGAAAGAAGCTGGGCGCTGGTCATGGTGCCCGCCACCCCGCCAAAGCGGCCAATCCCCTGCATCCAGGCGATGCCCGTCGCGCGGCACTCGGTAGGGTAAAAGGTGGCCGCGAGGGTTTGCATGCCCGACTGCGCGCCGTTCATGGCGATCCCCATCAGGAAAATCAGCCCGCCAAACAGGGCGATATGGTTATGCTCAAGGCCGAGTAACAGGATCAATCCCATCGTCAGGACAAATCCCCCTGCGACCACCTTGTGCGCCTCCCAGCGGTCCATCATCCAGCCCGCGAGCAGAATGCCTGCGGTACCCCCGAACGTGAACAGCGAGGTGAGCCAGGCGGATTCCGCCAGCGCATAACCCATCCCCTGCATCAGCGTTGGCATCCAGCTCAGCAGGACGTAGTAAATGACCAGCCCCATAAAATAGGTCACCCACAGCATCAGGGTGCCGGGCAGCCAGGGCATGGAAAACAGCTGCCCCACGCTCCCTTTTTTAGACGCGACTTTTTCCTCCGCCAGGAAAAAGCCCGTGACGCTCTCCAGCGTACTGCGGCTGAACCGGCTGGCGATGCGGCGGACCTGCATAACGTCTTTCCCGCGCTGCACCAGAAACTTCACCGATTCCGGCAACAGCAGCGCCAGCAGCAGCGTTAAAATGAGCGGGGCAATCGCGCCGGTCAGCAGCACGCTTCGCCAGCCGTGATGGGGGATAAGCCAGGAAGAGATCGCGCCGCCGCCTGCCGCACCCAGAGGGAAGCCGCAGTACATGGTATTAATCGCCATGGCGCGACAGCGCTGGGGGGCAAATTCGGAGATCAGCGTGATGGCGTTAGGCATTGCGGCACCGAGCCCGAGGCCTGTCAGAAAGCGCCACAGCGTCAGGGTATTCAGGCTTTGTGCCCAGGCCGTGCCCAGGCTCGCCAGGCCGAAGAACAGGCACGAGAAGACCAGCACGCGCTTGCGTCCCATCCGGTCCGACACCGGGCCTGCAATCAGCGCGCCCAGTGACAGCCCCAGCAGCGCCGCGCTCAGCACCGGCCCCAGATCCTGTTTGTGTATCCCCCATTCTGCCGACAGCGTAGGCGCGATGTAGCCCATCGCTGCGGTATCAAAACCGTCGATCGCCAGAACCAGAAAGCCCAGCACGATAAGAAGCCAGTGAAACCCTGAAAAGGGACTCTCGTCGATAACCCGCTGAATATCCACCTTACCTGAATACGTCATACGCTCCCCTCCGATGTGATGTTATTTTTGTGTTCTTGTATTTGCTTGTCTATACAATTGCGGGCGGGTGGGGTATGTCAAATTTTCTTATCCAGAATGTTACATGGGTGTTATTTTCGACAAAAAAAGCGCCCGAGGGGAGTCGGGCGCATGAGAAAAAATAGTAACGGATGAAAATCAGGCCGCGTTTCCCTGCGAAAGAGGGGCCAGCGCCGCAGGCAGCTTACTCAGCTCCTGCACCAGCGAATCCTTGCTGATCTCACTAATCGACTTCGCGCCGGTCAGCGTCATCGCCACCTTCATCTCTTTTTCGATCAGGTTGAGCAGATTCGCCACGCCGGCCTGGCCGCTGGTGGCCAGCGCATACAGGTACGCGCGGCCCAGCAGCACGCTGTCTGCGCCCAGGGCAATCATGCGCACCACGTCCAGCCCGTTGCGGATGCCGCTGTCGGCCAAAATCGCGATATCGCCTTTCACCGCATCGGCAATGGCCGGCAGCGCGCGGGCAGAAGAGAGCACGCCGTCGAGCTGGCGTCCGCCGTGGTTAGAGACCACGATCCCGTCCGCGCCGAAGCGCACCGCGTCGCGGGCATCTTCCGCATCGAGGATCCCTTTGATCACCATTGGGCCGTCCCAGAATTCGCGGATCCACTCCAGGTCTTTCCAGGAGATCGACGGATCGAAGTTGTTTGCCAGCCAGCCGATGTAATCCTCCAGCCCGGTCGGTTTACCAAGGTACGCCGAGATATTGCCCAGATCGTGCGGACGTCCGTTAAGACCGACGTCCCACGCCCACTGCGGGTGGGTAACCGCCTGCCAGTAGCGGCGGAGCGCAGCATTTGGGCCGCTCATGCCGGAGTGGGCATCACGATAGCGCGCGCCGGGCGTCGGCATATCGACGGTAAAGACCAGCGTGGAGCAGCCTGCCGCTTTGGCACGCTCAAGGGCGTTACGCATAAAGCCGCGATCGCGCAGGACGTAAAGCTGGAACCACATCGGGCGCTTGATGGTCGGGGCGACCTCTTCAATCGGGCAGACTGAGACGGTGGAAAGGGTAAACGGAATGCCTTTGGCATCCGCCGCGGCAGCAGCCTGCACTTCGCCACGGCGGGCGTACATGCCGCATAAGCCTACAGGCGCGAGCGCCACGGGCATGGAGAGCGTTTCGTTAAACAGCTTCGTCTCCAGGCTCAGGTCAGACATATTCTTCAGCACGCGCTGGCGCAGAGCCACCTCCGAGAGATCTTCCACGTTGCGGCGCAGGGTATATTCGGCATAGGCCCCGCCGTCGATGTAGTGGAACAAGAACGGGGGCAAAATGCGCTGCGCCGCGGCGCGATAGTCACTGGCTGCTGAAATAATCATGCTTTGTTCTCCCTGGAAATATCACTGTCGCCAGGCAGACGGGTAATACGCGCCTGTCGGGCCTGGTCTTCATCGAATCGTTTAATGGTGGTGTGTACGAAGCCGAGATGCGCCATCATTGCTTTGCGCGCGGCCTCGGCATCACTGGCCAGAATGGCGTTGAGCACGGCTTCATGCTGTTCGGTCAACTGAGCAAAGACCGGCGGAACCAGATACATGCGCTGGCGGCTCTGCTTGACGGAGGATTGCAGCAGATCGAAGAACCCGCGCATGGTCTGGAGCAGAACCACGTTATGCGATGCCTCGGCAATCGCCAGGTGAAAACGGACGTCTGCCTGGGAGGCGATATCCGGGTCGCTGCTTTGTGTGGCCTCAAAGCAGGCTTTGAGCTTCTCTTTGTCGGCCTCGGTTGCCCGCATCGCCGCGTGCCAGGCGGTACTGGTTTCGATGGCGTGACGCGCTTCAAGGATGTCGAAGCTGTAGTCCGGGTCGTTTTCCATCAGCGTCTTCAGCGGCTGCACGATGTTTTGCTCGGACCAGTCGTCATGCTGCCAGCGCACAAAGGTGCCACCGCCGCGACGGCTCACCAGCACCCCTTCGCTGACCAGCGTGGCCAGCGCCTCGCGCAGTGAGTTACGCGATACGCCAAGCTGGGCGGCAAGCTGGCGCTCGGCGGGCAACTTCATGCCCGCTTCCAGCTGTTGTTCTTCAATCAGCGCCCGCACGCGAGTGGCTATCTCGTCGGACAGGCGTCTGGGCGTCACTATCATGGGATCATCCAGGTTAAGACATAGGCCTGCAGGGTGGTGATCACGCCCACCATGCAGGTGAATATCAGGCTGTGTTTCACGGTAAAGCGGAACAGATCCGACTCTTTACCGACGAGTCCCACCGCCGCACAGGCAATGGCGATGGATTGTGGAGAGATCATTTTGCCGGTCACGCCGCCGGTGGTATTCGCGGCCACCAGCAGGATGTCCGACACGCCAATCTGCTGGGCCGCCGTTGCCTGCAGGGCAGCAAACAGGGCGTTAGACGAGGTATCTGAACCCGTCAGGAACACCCCCAGCCAGCCGAGGAACGGCGAGAAAAAGGTGAACGCGTGTCCGGTGTGGGCCAGCGCTAACGCCAGCGTCGACGACAGGCCGGAGTAGTTCGAGATAAACGCGAACGCCAGCACCATGCCGATGGAGTAGATCGGCAGCATCAGCTCTTTAATGGTCGCCGCAAAGGTCTGTACCGCGGCGGCTGGTTTCATGCGCAGCCATACAACGGAAAGGAGTGCCGCAAACAGGATGGCGGTACCGGTGGCGGAGAACCAGTCGAATTTATAGACCGCGGCATACGGCGTGGCGGCATGCACCACCGGCGGCATACGGGCGACCATCTTGTCGAGGAACGGCACGGAGATGTTAATCACCATGTCGTACAGCGCGCCGCCGGGAGCGAACAGCGCTTTAAACGGCGGAATGCTCCACAGCGTTACCGTTGCGGTCAGGAACAGGAACGGTGACCAGGCGCGAACGATCTGTCCTGCGGTATAGCCTGTGCGGGCGAGGGTCTGATCCACATGCGACGCGCCCATGTCGGCAAAGCGGAAGATGCGCACCGGCTGCCAGCGTTTCAGGAACAGCGTCAGACAGACCAGCGACACCAGCGAAGAGATAATGTCCGGCAGTTCCGGGCCGAGGAAGTTAGAGCTGAGGTACTGGGCAATGGCGAACGAACCGCCCGCCACCATCACCGCGGGCCAGGTCTCCTTCACGCCGCGCCAGCCGTCCATAATCGCCATGATCCAGAACAGCACGATAATGGTCAGGAACGGCAGCTGGCGGCCTACCATCTGGCCAATCTCGAAGCTGTCCAGCCCGGTCACCTGTCCGGCCACCAGAATCGGGATCCCCATCGCGCCAAAGGCCACCGGGGCGGTGTTCACAATCAGGCACAGGCCTGCAGCATACAGCGGGTTAAAGCCCAGGCCGACCAGCAGCGCGGCGGTAATCGCCACCGGCGCGCCAAAGCCTGCCGCACCTTCCAGAAACGCCCCGAAGGAGAAGCCGACAATCAGCATCTGCAGGCGCTGGTCCGGAGTGATGGAGAGAATCGACGAACGGATGATGTCGAACTGCCCGGTCTTTACCGAAATTTTATAGACAAAGACCGCGGCAATAATAATCCACGCAATCGGCCACAGGCCGTAGAAGAAACCGTAGACGACGGAGGCCAGCGCGCGATCGACCGGCATTTTATAGAAGAACAGCGCCACCAGCAGGGCGATGGCAACGGTGTACGTCGCGGCGAGGTAGCCCTTCAGCTTGAGCTTAATCAGCGCAAAGAAGAAGAACAGGATCGGAAGCGATGCTATCAGGCTCGACAGCCAGATATTTCCGGCCGGGTCGTAGTTTTGTTGCCAGAGGCTCATGCAGGTCTCCTGGGGACCAGACAGCCTGCGCTGCGGGTGAGTCTCCGCTCATCTCTGCATCACAAACTGTGTAAAAGTGGTCCTGCCAATATTGTGTTGTAGGGTTAATGACAATGAATGGTTAACCAGATGTTATGAGCTAGCAATGGTTTTGTGAGCGGAAATAATGGAATTGTGAACCAGGGAAGAAAGTAAAGGGGGATTGGTTGGGCCAATTTGAAGCGGGAGTGTGGCTGAGGCACCCCTCACCCTAACCCTCTCCCCTTTGGGGAGAGGGCGGGGTGAGGGGAAGAACGATCAGAACGCGGTCTTACAAAAGCCCGTCATCTCTTTCAGGCCCATCTCGCGGCCAAGCTCGGTCATCGGGTGCACCACCACCAGGCCACGGACGCTTTTCTTCAGCTTCCCCATGTCAGCCTGCTCTTTTTTGGTGATCGCGCGGCGGTGCGGCATGTTCATCAGCTTCTGCGCTTCTTTGCTCAGCTTCTGGCCTTTCACTTCGCGCAGGCGCTCGATTTCAGCTTCCAGCTTCGCGGTCTCTTTCTCCAGCTCGGCGTACTTCTCGGCGGAATCGACCAGCGACAGGCCAGCCATCTGGTGGCGGATCAGATCCAGGCGGTCGCTCAGGCGTTTAATTTCGTTCTTTTCGACTTCTTTCATGACAAATGACTCTGAAAACGGGGAATTTACAGGGAAGGATACACCAATGTGAACGGGCTTACTTCTGAAACGCTTTTTTTAAGCTGATTTTAGAAATCAGCTCAGTCAGGGAGAGGACCATAGTGGAACGGACAACCTGTTGATAGCGCAGCTTTTGCATCGCGTACAGTTCAGGGTCGCTGTTATCAAAATGGGGAGCAGGAGGCAGGGCGGTAACGCAGTGCAGCTCGCCGAAGGGGCCCAGAATCTCATCATCGGTAAAGGTATACTCATTACCGTCATGATTGAGCTCTTCGCGCAGCGCCATTAACAGTTCCGCATCTTCATACTCTTGTCGGTTGAGCACGCCCAGGCCATAAATCAGCTTCAGGCGCACCGACAGATCGCCCAGCGGTCCGTCTCCGTCCAGTAACGGTTCTACAGCGTACTTTACCGCGTAGTCGTCTTTGCGAAACACCTGAAGCACCAGAATGTTCACCGCCTCGGTTAACAGCTCGACGGCGGCAATCAGGAAACTTCGTACGGTTTTGCCAGCATTCAGACGCTCAAGCACACGATTTTCAAAGGCCTGGGTTTGTTCCATTATTGCCTGCATATCTGACAATCTGTTATTCGGGCGCAGGCTAACCTGCGCCGGATTCTGTATCATTTGGTTGCGTTATATGCGTTAACCGCCTCCGCCACCACGTCGCTGCTGGCGTCCAGACCGGAAATTTGCGCCAGCGCAGCCTGCGCGCCTTTGTCATCAATCAGCTGAGCCAGCTCAATTGCCTGCGGGTCCTGCTCGCTGCGGTAGTGCATCGCGGCGGCAATTCCTTTCACCAGATTGGCGTGCGGCAGACCGTATTCCAGTGTGCCGAGCAGCGGCTTAATCAGGCGGTCGCCCGCGCTCAGCTTACGCAGCGGCTGACGGCCCACGCGCTCAACGTCATCTTTCAGATACGGGTTTTCAAAGCGGCCGAGGATTTTCTGGATGTATGCTGCGTGTTTATCAGCATCAAAACCGTAGCGTTTGATCAGCACCTCGCCGCTCTCTTCCATCGCCCCTTTTACCACCGCGCGGATCTGCTCATCGAGGATCGCATCACGAATGGTCTGATGACCGGCCAACTTTCCGAGGTACGCGGTTATAGCATGCCCGGTGTTCAGCGTGAAGAGTTTGCGTTCGACAAATGCCATCAGGTTATCGGTTAATTCCATACCCGGAATGGTCGGCAGCGCGCCCTTAAACTGGGTTTTATCGACGATCCACTCGCTGAAGGTTTCTACGGTCACTTCCAGCGGATCGTGGGTGGCGGATTCGGACGGCGGAACAATGCGGTCCACGGCGGAATCGACAAAACCAACGTGCGCTTCAACCCAGGCTTTATCTTCGTCAGCCACGGCCGCCATGACGTGACCTTTCAGCTGCGTGGTACCGCGCACCATGTTTTCGCAGGCGATGATGTTCAGCGGAGCGTCGTTGCCCTGCGCCTTACGTTTTGCCAGGCCTTTCGCGACTGCTGGAGCGATACGCTCAAGTACGACCGGGCCCACAGCGGTGGTCACCAGGTCAACGCTGGCGATCAGATCAATCACGTCATCGCCGATGCTGCTGACCGCGTTGACGCCAGAGACGGTTTCAACCTGTTCATTTTCACCCACCACATGGACCTGATAGCTATGACGGGCATTCAGGGCATCCAGAACCACCTGATTCACATCGGCGAATGTCAGGGTAATGCCCGCGTCTGCCAGCAGTTTACCGATAAAGCCACGACCGATGTTACCTGCGCCAAAATGTAATGCTTTCATAGTGTTAACCTTAATCAATGTTTTTACCCGAGAGGGCTGGGGTGAGGAACGTTTACCTCCTCACCCTAGCCCTCTCCCCAAAGGGGAGAGGGAAGAGGGACTGCTATTTGTTGAGCAGGGCCAGAACTTCTTCAACGCTGGTGGTGTTAGCCAGACGCTCAATGACGGTTTCGTCGTCCAGCGCGTTGGTCAGGCTGGTAATCACCTGAATGTGCTCGTTATTGCGAGCGGCGATACCAATCACCAGACGGGCGATGTCGTCCTCTTCTTCACCGAAGCGCACGCCGTCAGGATACTGACAGAACACTACGCCGGTTTTCAGCACGCGGTCTTTCGCTTCAACCGTACCGTGCGGAACCGCGATGGATTCACCCAGGTAGGTTGGCGTCAGTTTTTCACGTTCCAGCATCGCTTCAACGTATTCTGGCTGAACGTACCCGCCTTTCACCAACTGTTCACCGGCATAGCGAATCGCCTCTTCTTTAGTGGCCGCGGTACGACCGAGGAAGATGTTCTCCGCGCCCAGCTTGAACAGGTGAGCATTGCTCTCGTCAAAGCTGTCCTGCAGGCTGGTACGCACTTTCACTTCATTATCTTCATGACGCTGCGCGGCAACCAGACGTTCGGTCAGGCTGGTGTACAGGCCGCTGTCGAGGAAGTTGGTCAGCGAGATGTGCTGTGCCTGCGGTACCTGGCGCATGGCGCGTTCGGTCAGGTCGCGGTGCGTTATGACCAGGTCAACATCCGGCGGCAGGCTGTTAATGGCGCTGTTGGTCACGGAGATGTTGGTCAGGCCCGCATCCTGTACTTTCTTACGCAGCACGCCTGCACCCATTGCACTGGAACCCATACCGGCGTCGCAGGCAACGATGATTTTACGCACGTGGCTCAGGTCGTTAGAGACGTCGCCAGCCGCCAGCGGGGTTGCGCCTTTGGATTCGGCTTTCATGTCGTGCATACGGCGGGTCGCCGCTTCAATATCGTCGTCTTCTTTCACTTTGCTGGTTTTCAGCAGGATAGAAGAGACCACGAAGGAGACCGCCATCGCCGCACAGATCGCCGCGATGTTCGCGAAGTACGCGCCTTTCGGGGTCATCGCCAGCACCGCCAGGATAGAGCCCGGAGAAGCTGGAGAGACCAGGCCGCCGCCCAGCACGCTCAGGGTGAACACGCCGGTCATACCGCCGAGGATAACGGCCAGGATCAGGCGTGGGTTCATCAGCACGTACGGGAAGTAAATTTCGTGGATACCGCCCAGGAAGTGGATGATAGCCGCACCGCCAGCAGACTGCTTCGCGCTGCCGCGACCAAAGAACATGTACGCCAGCAGAACGCCCATGCCCGGACCCGGGTTCGCTTCAATCAGGAAGAAGATGGACTTGCCGAGATCGTGAGACTGCTGAATACCCAGCGGCGAGAAGATACCGTGGTTGATGGCGTTGTTCAGGAACAGGATTTTCGCCGGTTCAACGAAGATAGACGCCAGCGGCAGCATGTCGTGCGCCACCATGAAGTTAACGCCCGCCGCCAGCAGTTTGGACAGCACTTCAACAGCAGGACCAATGCCGAGGAACGCCAGAATCGCGAGGATCATCCCGATGATGCCCGCAGAGAAGTTGTTCACCAGCATTTCGAAGCCGGATTTGATCTTGCCATCAACCCAGACGTCGAATTTCTTAATCGCCCAGCCGCCGAGAGGACCGGCAATCATCGCACCGAGGAACATCGGCATATCCGCACCGACGATAACACCCATAGTCGTGATAGCACCCACTACGCCACCACGGTCACCGCCCACCAGACGACCACCGGTGTAACCGATGAGCAGCGGCAGGAGATAGGTAATCATTGGGCCAACAAGTTTCGCCAGCGTTTCGTTAGGCAACCACCCTGTCGGAATAAACAATGCGGTGATAATACCCCACGCGATAAACGCGCCGATATTTGGCATCACCATGTTGCTGAGGAAACGACCAAAGCTTTGAACTTTGATCTTGAAATCGGATGACATAAAACACCCCTTCTTATGTTTACGCTTAGGCTTGCGGCCCGAGGTTTATCGTTAATGTGCGGCGGCAGAGGTAGCCGGGCCCTGTTCTGATGCTGTGAAATCTGGCACTGAATCGTTCAACTGTCCAGACAGCGAAAATTTATGTGATGCCCATCACGTAAATACAGGGGGTATGTCGCCCTTCATGGTGATCTGAATCACAAAATAAGTGGGCAAAAAAAATACGATGGCGAGAAAAGAAGCAAAAACCACGGATTTTTGTGATATATGTCTCTTTTTGGCTTCGTGAGTTTGTTTCTGGATTGTGACTGATTTCACAAAATATTTTTATGCAGATTTCTCCGGCTGGGATCGGCGTTAGGATGGCCTTCCGTGACACGGAAAGCTAAAAAAACACTTTTCGTATGTAGTATGGCGGAAAGCTAAAACCTGAATTACGCTCATTATGTAAGGTTGAGTATATTATTATTCAGGATATATTTTGACACGCTTATAAACTTGCATGGAGATATTATAAAAAACGATACTCCCCGGCTCTGAAATAATCAGTGTGCCTTTTAAATTTAAAAATAAATTAATTAGGCTGCGTGCTGTTTTATTAGTTTAATGAGTTGACGTTGTTTAAGTGAGGAGAATATGTTTCTCAACTATTTCGCGCTGGGCGTGTTGATTTTTGTATTTCTGGTTCTTTTTTACGGAATCATCGCCATTCATGATATCCCCTATAACATGGCCAAAAAGCGCAATCATCCCCATGCCGATGCTATTCATACGGCAGGCTGGATCAGCCTGTTTACGCTCCATGCCATCTGGCCGTTCCTGTGGATTTGGGCCACCCTGTACCGCGAAGATCGCGGCTGGGGTATGCAGAACCACATCACCAGGGCGGATGAGGTTCCGGGCATGGATGCGCTGGCCAAACGCGTGGCCGAGTTAGAACACAAGCTGGCAGCGGTTCAGCCCTCTGATGATAAAAACACGCTGGAGCGCTAATCATGGATCTGTTGATTATTCTGACCTATGTGGCATTTGCCTGGGCAATCTTTAAAATATTTCGTATTCCGGTAAACCAGTGGACGCTTGCTACCGCGACGTTAGGCGGCGTGTTTATTGTTGCCGGACTTATTCTGCTAATGAACTATAACCATCCGTATACCTTTACGGCGCAAAAAGCGGTTATTTCCATTCCGATTACGCCGCAGGTCACGGGGGTGGTGACTGAAGTGACCGATAAAAATAACCAGCTCATTAAAAAAGGCGAAGTGTTATTTAAACTGGATCCGGGCCGCTATCAGGCGCGCGTCGACAGACTGAAGGCAGACCTGGTGACCGCGACGCACAATATTGACAATCTGAAAGCGCAGCTGTCGGAAGCGGTTGCCAATACGACACGCGTCTCCGCTGAACGCGATCGCCTGTATAAAGATTATCAGCGCTACCTGAAAGGCAGCCAGGCGAAGGTGAATCCGTTCTCTGAAAGCGATATTGATAACGCGCGGCAGAACTATCTGGCGCAGGATGCCATGGTGAAAGGTTCCGTTGCTGAACAGACGCAGATTCAAAGCCAGCTGGACAGCATGGTGAACGGCGAACAGTCGCAGATTGCCTCGTTACGCGCCCAGCTTGCTGAAGCGAAATACAACCTCGATCAGACCGTGGTGCGCGCGCCGAGCAACGGCTATATCACCCAGGTGCTGATTCGTCCGGGAACCTATGCCGCCGCGCTGCCTTTGCGCCCGGTGATGGTCTTCATTCCTGAACAGAAACGTCAGATTGTGGCCCAGTTCCGTCAGAACTCGCTGCTGCGCCTGAAACCGGGCGATGAAGCGGAAGTGGTGTTTAACGCGCTGCCGGGCCAGGTGTTCACCGGTAAGCTCACCAGCGTTCTGCCTGTGGTGCCGGGCGGGTCGTATCAGGCGCAGGGCGCGTTGCAGGCACTGACCGTCGCGCCGGGTACGGATGGCGTACAGGCGCTGATTGAGCTGGAGCCTAACGCCGACGTCGATGCTTTGCCGGACGGCATTTATGCCCAGGTGGCGGTCTATTCGGATCATTTCGCCCACGTCTCGGTGATGCGTAAAGTGCTGCTGCGTATGACCAGCTGGATGCACTACCTCTATCTCGATCACTAATCCTTCCGGGGCAGGAATGCGACACACATACCTGCCCTTTTTTCATCGCTTGATCCATACTGACTTTTTCCCGGCATCAAGGATCAGGCAATGAAACTCATCGGTAGCTACACCAGTCCCTTCGTGCGAAAAATCTCGATTCTCCTGCTGGAGAAAGGGATTGAATTTGAATTCGTTAATGAGCAGCCTTACAACGCCGAAAACGGCGTCGCGCAGTATAACCCGCTGGGGAAAGTTCCGGCGCTGGTAACGGACGAGGGCGAATACTGGTTCGATTCCCCCATCATTGCGGAGTATGTCGAACTGCTGGGCGTTGCCCCGGCAATGCTGCCGTCTGACCCTAAAGCGGCGCTGGCGGTGAAGCAAATTGAAGCCCTGGCCGATGGCATTATGGATGCGGCACTCACCTCCGTACGCGAGCAGGCGCGTCCCGCCGCGCAGCAGTCAGAAAACGAATTGCTGCGCCAGCGGGAAAAAATCAGCCGCAGTCTGGATATGTGCGAAAAGCTTATCCGGGAGGGCAAGATCCACACCGACAGCCTGAACCTGGCAACCATCGCCATCGCCTGCGCCATCGGCTATCTCAACTTCCGCCGGGTGTCCCCTGGCTGGTGCGTGGACCGTCCGCTGCTGGTGAAACTGGTAGAAACGCTCTTTCAGCGCGAAAGTTTCGCTCGTACCGAGCCACCAAAAGCGTAACCCGGCTGCCCGGCTAAGCCGGGCAGATTAGTTACAAGTCGAGAGAATTTCTTTTTGCTTGTCTGAAAAATAAAAGAATTTAGCCGAGGTGACAACTTCGCCCAGGAAACCTTTTGGATATTTGATATAGAAATCCATCGCCTGGATATTTTTATCAAGATGGTCAGGGAATTCGGGAAGACTACCTGCCATTGGGCGGGTGAGGTGGTTAGAGTCTGCACCAATATAATAATCAGGGTTACCAAATTGTGAGCGACCATATTCAAATACAATAGGCTCAGCACCATAATTTGTCATAAATTCATTAGTAACGTCAGGGTCGCCAGTCTTTGTTACTGCGAAAATTTCTACGCGTAAATATTCAAAGTTTCTGGTCATGGTGAAAATTGTGGTGTCGATGGAGTCGTCAGCCAGGGATGGGAACATGCCAGAATGCACATAAACAAAGTCATTAGGATATTTTTCTAAAACTTTATTATAAGCAGACAAGCCTCGCCCAACGGTGGGTTTCCAGCTCGCTGGAAATGGCTGACAGTCAGATTTTTCCATACATACAGGTTTGGAAAGGTAGCTACCGGTTGTTCCTGCGGGGTTGTTGTTGTATAGCAAAGTACCGGCGGTAATAACATCGCGCGTAGTGGACGGTTTTGTGGACAGGTAGTTATAACCCTCGCTGTTACTGTACAGATTATATAGATCGCCACGATTTCTTTGGTCTGCAGCAACATAAATAATATTATAAGCCATACCGCTGAAATTATCGATGTAATCATCGACTCTGAATTTAATCGGCATCGGTGCGTCGGGTAGTGAGCACCTTTTGGCAAAGCCAAATTTCTGATCAGCTTGCGTTTGAGCGGTATAAAGAGTGCAGGCCGATAATAAAAGAGCAGCGAGAACCTTGATCTTCATTTTCATCTGTATGCTTCCATGCGTTACGGGGTAAAGGATTCATAATAATATTCGCTTCGTTGATTGATTGATATTGATGTTTTCTGAATTATTTATTCAAGTAAGCTATGAAATAATTTTAATTATTCTCGGTAATTATTGATCTGGGTAAATTAAAGTATGCGGATGTATAAGGACTCCCTCAGGTCAACCTGCTAAAATAGCCGCAGATTTCTTACTCTCAGGCAGGCTTATGAACCAGATGCACAGCTCGCTTTATCGTCTTCTCCCCTCTACGGATCGCTTGTTGCGAGACGTAGGATTTCGCCCTCTGCTCGCCAGATATGGTCACACCCGCGTGGTCGCTGTGCTGCGGGATTTACAGGACGAGGCGCGCAGGACGATCGGTGAGAAGGGTGTATTGCCGGTATGGAATGACGACTGGGTACGAGCCGTTTCAGAATATCTCTCCCAAAGCCATGCCCACGCCCTGCGCCCGGTGATTAACCTGACGGGAACCGTGCTGCACACCAACCTGGGGCGCGCGCAGCAGGCGGAAGAGGCGGTGGCTGCGGTCGTGCAGGCCATGCGCTCGCCTGTGACGCTGGAGTACGATCTGGACGGCGCGGGGCGCGGGCATCGCGATCGCGCGCTGGCGGATCTGCTCTGCCAGCTAACCGGCGCGGAAGATGCCTGCATTGTGAATAACAACGCGGCGGCGGTGCTGTTGATGCTGGCGGCGACCGCGAGCGGCAGAGAGGTGGTGGTGTCCCGCGGCGAGTTGGTGGAGATTGGCGGGGCGTTTCGCATCCCGGACGTGATGCGTCAGGCGGGCTGCACGCTGCATGAGGTGGGCACCACGAACCGTACCCATGCGAAAGATTATCGCGCGGCGGTGAATGAAAATACCGCCCTGCTGATGAAGGTCCACACCAGCAATTATCATATTGAGGGCTTCACCAAAACCGTTGACGAGGCCGAGCTGGCGGCGATTGGGCAGGAACTGAATATTCCGGTGATTGCCGATCTCGGCAGCGGTTCGCTGGTGGATCTCAGCCTGTACGGGTTGCCAAAAGAGCCGATGCCGCAGGAGATGATTGCCGCAGGCGTGAGCCTGGTCAGCTTTTCCGGCGACAAACTGCTGGGCGGGCCGCAGGCCGGGATTATTGTCGGCAAGCGCGAGCTGATTGCGCAGCTGCAGCAGCACCCGCTCAAGCGCGCCCTGCGGGCCGATAAAATGACCCTTGCCGCGCTGGACGCGACGCTGCGGCTCTATCTTCACCCGGAGAAACTTGCCGACCGTCTGCCCACGCTGCGCCTGTTAAGCCGGGATGCCGCCTCGATTCGCGCGCAGGCCGAACTGCTGCTGCCGCGCGTCGCCCCGCACTACCCCGATTTTGACGTCCGCATTGAGTCCTGCCAGTCGCAGATAGGCAGCGGTTCGCTGCCGGTGGACAGGCTGCCGAGTGAAGCGCTCACGTTCACCCCGCGTGACGGGCGCGGCAGCCGCCTTGAGGCGCTGTCGTTGCGCTGGCGCGGCTTGCCGACGCCGGTCATCGGGCGGATTTACGATGGCCGCATGTGGCTGGATCTGCGCTGCCTTGAAGATGAAGAGCGATTTCTGGAGATGTTGCTGAAATGATTATTGCCACCGCCGGTCACGTCGACCATGGAAAAACCACGTTGCTGCAGGCGATCACCGGCATAAATGCCGATCGCCTGCCGGAAGAGAAAAAGCGCGGCATGACCATCGATCTGGGCTATGCCTATTGGCCCCAGCCGGATGGCCGCGTGCTGGGCTTTATTGATGTTCCGGGGCATGAAAAGTTTCTGTCTAACATGCTGGCGGGCGTGGGGGGCATCGATCATGCGCTGCTTGTGGTGGCCTGCGACGACGGCGTGATGGCGCAAACCCGTGAGCATCTGGCAATCCTCCAGCTGACCGGCAACCCGCAGCTGACCGTGGCGCTGACTAAAGCCGATCGCGTGGATGAGGCGCGCATCAGCGAGGTGCGTGAAGCGGTGCGGGCGACCTTACGGGAATATGGTTTTGCCGAGGCGCCGCTTTTTGTCACCGTGGCGACTGAAGGCCGCGGTATCGACGATCTTCGCCACCACTTGCAGCAATTATCGTCGCGCGACCACGCCAGCCATCACCGTTTCCGTCTGGCGATTGACCGGGCGTTTACCGTAAAAGGCGCGGGGCTGGTGGTCACCGGTACGGCGCTGAGCGGTGAAGTGAAGGTGGGAGATAGCCTGTGGCTGACGGGCGTTAATAAACCGATGCGCGTGCGCGGCTTACATGCGCAAAACCAGCCCGCAGAGCACGCCCACGCCGGGCAGCGGATCGCGCTCAACATTGTCGGGGATGCAGAAAAAGAGCAGCTTAACCGCGGCGACTGGCTGCTGGCCGACGCCCCGCCCGAGCCGTCTGAACGCGTGATTGTCTCCCTGCAGACGCACGTACCCCTGACCCAATGGCAGCCGCTGCATATTCACCACGCGGCCAGCCATATCACCGGGCGCGTGTCCCTGCTGGAAAACGATCTTGCCGAACTGGTTTTTGATTCGCCGCTCTGGCTGGCGGACAACGACCGTCTGGTGCTGCGGGATATTTCCGCGCGGGAAACGCTGGCCGGGGCGCGGGTAGTGACGCTTAACCCGCCTCGACGCGGCAAGCGTAAGCCTGAATATCTGCAATGGTTGGCAGCGCTGGCCCAGGCTCCGGATGATAACGCCGCGCTGCGGGTGCATCTTGAGCGCGGGGCGGTGAGCCTGAGTGATTTTGCATGGGCACGTCAGCTGAGCGACGAAGGATTACGTCAGCTGACCCGGCAGCCGGGCTTTATTCAGGCCGGCAACAGCCTGCTCGATGCGCCGGTGGCTGCACACTGGCAGCGTAAGATACTGAACACGCTCGCAACGTACCATGAACAGCATCAGGATGAGCCCGGTCCTGGTCGTGAGCGTCTGAGACGCATGGCGCTGCCGATGGAAGATGACGCGCTGGTGCTGCTGCTGATTGAAAACATGCGCGAAAGCGGGGTGATTAAAAGCCATCACGGCTGGCTGCATCTGCCGGATCACAAGGCCGGGTTCACCGCAGAGCAGGAGGCTATATGGCAAAAAGTGGCCTTAATGTTTGGGGATGAACCGTGGTGGGTTCGCGATCTGGCGCGTGAGACGAACACCGACGAGCAGGCGATGCGTCAGGTATTGCGGCATGCGGCGCAGCAGGGGCTGATAGTCGCGATCGTGAAAGATCGTTATTACCGTAACGATCGCATTGTGGCATTTGCCAACCTGATCCGCGAACTGGATCAGGCGCGCGGCTCCACCTGCGCAGCCGATTTCCGCGATCGGCTGAACGTAGGCCGCAAGCTGGCGATTCAGATCCTGGAATATTTCAACCGTATCGGGTTTACGCGTCGCCGGGGTAATGACCATCTGCTTCGCGACGCGCAGCTGTTCCCCTGAGCGCTACGTGCTGCGGGAGAGTTTCTGCTTAGCCAGCCATACCGCGCCCAGTCTTCCCGCCTGGTTACCCAGCTCGCAGGGCAGAATGGGCACCTTGAGTGCCTCCCACTCCTCGAATCGCTGTAGATATTTATCGAGCAGGAGATAGATTTTCTCCTGCTCGCTTACCCCGCCACCAATCAGCACTGCCTGTGGATCGAACATCGAGATCACGCTGTAAACGCCGCGTGAGAGAAAATGTGCCCAGGCTTCAATAGCTTCGCGCAGATGCACGTCGCTCTCCATACGTTTAAAAAGCTCCTCGCCGTCAGGCATCTCTTCTTCTGATACGGCCAGCACGCGGCGGCAGGCTTTCATCAGGCCGCTGGCAGACGCAACCTCGTGCATCGGTTCGCCCTGATCCCCGACGGGTAGCACGCCAAATTCGCCGGCGCGGTAATGTGACCCGCGATAGAGATCGCCTTCCATCACAATCCCGCCACCGATGCCTGTGCCGATGGTAATGCAGACGAAATGCTCGTAATCCTTACCCGCGCCCTGCCAGCGCTCGCCCAGCGCCGCACAGTTGGCGTCGTTTTCTACAGTGACGGGAAGGTCGGTCAGCCCGGCGAAGAGTTCGCACAGGTTTTCGCCGTCGAGATAGTCGAGCGCGCCCGCTTTCGCCGCTTCGCCGCTGTGGTGGTTAATATGGCCGGGAAAACTCACGCCGATACCGGCGATGTCGTGTTCGTCCTGATACGCTTCAACCACCGCTTTCCACTTCTTTTTAAAGGTGTTTTTATCCTCAGGGGTATCGTACTCGTCCGTCGCCAGCTCCCTGCCATTTTCATCAATCACGCCGTGCTTGATGTGGGTTCCGCCTACGTCAAAACCGATAAATAGCTGCATCGCATCGTTCCTCATGAGCGCTTGAGCTGATAAGTATGGCTCAGTAGCAGAAACGAAACGTAAAGTACGGTAATCCGTGATACGGCTCGTAAACCCGTCACCCACTGGCGAGAAAACCGCCAGCCGGGACTACCCTTGTTGTATAACAACAGCAAGGAGACGGTCATGACAAATAATCCTCCCTCTTCGCGTATCCAGCCCGGCGAATATGGTTTTCCCCTCAAGCTGAAGCCCCGCTATGACAACTTTATTGGCGGCAACTGGGTGGCCCCCGTCGACGGCGAATACTATTCCAACCTGACCCCCGTTACCGGCCAGCCGCTGTGCGAGATAGCCAGCTCCGGCAAGCGTGATATCGACCTGGCGCTGGATGCCGCGCACAAAGCGAAAGATAAATGGGGGCATACCTCCGTTCAGGACCGCGCGGCCATTTTGTTCAAAATCGCCGACCGGATGGAGCAGAACCTGGAGCTGCTGGCGACGGCAGAAACCTGGGATAACGGCAAGCCGATCCGGGAAACCATGGCGGCAGACGTGCCGCTGGCTATCGACCACTTCCGCTATTTTGCCTCCTGTATACGCGCGCAGGAGGGCGGGATCAGCGAAGTTGACAGCGACACCGTGGCGTACCACTTCCACGAGCCGCTGGGCGTCGTCGGGCAAATCATTCCGTGGAACTTCCCGCTGCTGATGGCGAGCTGGAAAATGGCCCCTGCGCTGGCCGCCGGGAACTGCATTGTGCTTAAACCGGCGCGTTTAACCCCACTCTCGGTCCTGCTGCTGATGGAAATTGTTGGCGATCTTCTGCCGCCGGGGGTCATTAACGTGGTGAACGGCGCGGGCGGTGAGATAGGAGAATATCTGGCCACCTCAAAACGGATCGCTAAAGTGGCGTTTACCGGGTCGACGGAAGTGGGCCAGCAGATTATGCAGTACGCCACGCAGAACATCATTCCGGTGACCCTGGAATTGGGCGGGAAATCCCCGAACATCTTTTTCGCAGACGTGATGGAGGAAGAGGACGCTTTCTTCGATAAGGCGCTGGAAGGGTTTGCGCTGTTTGCGTTTAACCAGGGCGAAGTCTGCACCTGCCCAAGCCGCGCGCTGGTGCAGGAATCCATCTATGAGCGCTTTATGGAGCGGGCCATTCGCCGCGTCGAGTCAATCCGCAGCGGTAACCCGCTCGATAACGTCACCCAGATGGGGGCACAGGTCTCGCATGGCCAGCTGGAAACCATCCTTAACTACATTGATATCGGTAAGAAAGAAGGGGCGGATATTCTGACCGGCGGTCGCCGTAAGGTGCTCGGCGGGGATCTGCAGGAAGGGTATTACCTTGAGCCGACGATCCTGTTCGGGCAGAACAACATGCGCGTCTTCCAGGAGGAAATTTTCGGACCGGTTCTGGCCGTGACTACCTTCAAAACGATGGAGGAGGCGCTGGAAATTGCCAACGACACGCCGTATGGCCTGGGGGCGGGCGTCTGGAGCCGCAACGGTAATCTGGCCTATAAAATGGGCAGGGGCATTCAGGCCGGGCGCGTCTGGACCAACTGCTACCACGCCTATCCGGCGCACGCGGCATTTGGTGGTTACAAGCAGTCGGGCATCGGGCGTGAAACCCACAAGATGATGCTGGAGCATTATCAGCAAACGAAATGTCTGCTGGTCAGCTACTCCGATAAACCGCTGGGGCTGTTTTAATCGCCCAGCTCAGGCCGTCCGTGGGCGGCCTGAGCAATTTGCTGGCGCAGGCAGTTCAGAACGCCATCCAGAACGTATTGCACACGCCATGGCTGGTATTCGCGTTTGCGGAAGATGGCCGTCAGATCGAGCCACCACTCTTCCTGGTGCGGGAAGCAGGGAACCAGCGTGCCCTGCGTTAATTCTCTTTTCAGGCTCTCTTTCGGTGCGAACACAATGCCAAGATTATTTCTTGCCAGCTCCAGGGCCGTCTGCGTATTGTCGCAAATATAATTTCCGGTCACCCGATAATCATGCACATCATCGCTGCCATGCATGCGAAAACGCCAGATATTGGCATCATCGACGAGCATGGAGTCAATCAGGATACACGAGTGATTAATTAAATCTTCAGGTCCGGATAAAGGGTGGTTATTTAAATATGCCTGGGTTGCGAATGCCGTGACGGAATATTTTGTTAACACGCTGGCGACCAGGTTTTCATCTTTCGGCTGAGCATAGGTAATTAAAATATCGCAGTCATCCGGAAAGGAAACGCCTTCTGAAAATTCATTGCGGTTCAGATTATAGGTTTTCAGGGAGATGCGAATGTCCCCGATGTCCTTTATCTGGTGGATCACCTGGCGCGCGAGATAGGTCACGATGCCCGTTGGGGCATAAATCGTGACTTTTCCACGCTTTTCATGCTTATAATCGGCAATGAAATTAACAAGTTGAGTGTGTTTGTCCAGTGTGGCGTCGACATACGGGAGTAACGCTTCACCAAACTGTGTCAGAGCGAGCTGACGGGTCGTGCGCTCAAAAACCTTAAGCCCAACCCGCGTTTCAAAATCAGAGAGATATTTACTGACGTTGGCCTGCGCCATGCCCAGCAGGGCGGCGGCATCACCAATGCTGTGGGTGGCTGCGATGACGGAGATTATTTTTAATTCGCGTGGCTTTAGCTGTAATTTACTCATCATGCGCACCCATCTATATGATTTTATATATAATATTATATAAACCGCAGCGTTGCATTGGCAAATTTGTAACCATTATTATGCGCCCCGCTTGTTTGGCATTTTAATGGATTACACGTAATGACTATTAAATACAATTTACTCATCGCTGCCACGTTATTTGCAGCATCTTCAGCAATGGCCGGAGATTTTTCACTTGGAGCGGGGGCTGTATTTAATGAGTCTCCTTACAAAGGCTATAACGAAAATACTACCGCAGTACCGTTAATTAGCTACGAAGGCGATCGTTTTTACGTTCGTCAGACCACCGGAGGATGGATCCTGTGGAAAGACGCAAAAAATGAATTCAGCCTGACCGCGTCGTGGATGCCGCTGCATTTCGATCCTGATGACAACGACGACCATCAGATGAAGCAGCTTGATGAGCGTAAAGCGTCAGCTTTCCTCGGCGGCGCGTACTACCGCCATGAAAGCTGGGGGTCGCTGAAAGTGGCGGTCTCGGGTGATGCCACGGATGAAAGCGGTGGCGTGGTGGGTGAGGTCTCTTACTTCCGTCCAATCAGGATGGAACGCCTGACCCTTACGCCCTCTGTCGGTATTTTCTATAGCGACGAGAGCTATAACGACTACTACTACGGCGTATCCGGCAGCGAGTCTCGCCGCTCAGGTCTGGATCAATACACCGCCGGTGACAGCTGGACGCCCTACGTTGGCCTGGCGGCTAAATATCAGTTAACCCAGAAGCTGTACCTCAACGCCAGCGCGGTCTACACCGTGTTGCCTGACGACGTGAAGAACAGCCCGATGATCGACCGCGACGACAGCTTCGCGCTGATGACCGGCCTGACGTGGCGTTTCTGATGCGGTAAAGCCGGGTGGCGGCGTTGCCTTGCCCGGCCTACGATCGTGCCTGCATTTTTGTCTGCAATACAATGTATTCCTTTTTCATTTCTCGATGCTTCTTCCCGTTCCGTCAAAACACCGCTGCACTGATGTTCCTTGTGCGCTAATGTGATTTAACCCGATAGCGATGGTGTGTATCATGTGTATAATCATGGAAGGATTGGGATGTGAAAAGTGCGGATGTCATTACTGTTCTGATCGGCCACGGCTGGAAATGTGTCAGAACGAAAGGAAGCCATCATCAGTTTCGCCATCCCGAACAGAAAGGGCTGGTTACCGTCCCACATCCTAAAAAGGATATTAAACCGGGCACGCTCGCGCAGATATGGCGGCAGGCGGGAATTAAACACTGATATCAGGAGTAGTTATGTTTTATCCGGCTTACATTCATTCTGACACCGACGGCAGTGCCAGCGGCTTTTTCCCTGACGTTCCAGGCTGTTTTTTTGCAGGTGACTCCCTGGATGACGCATTTCAGGATGCACGTGAGGCGCTCACAGCGCACTTCGAAGCGCTGTTTGAAATGGATGAAGCATTGCCGCTCCCGGGTAATGTGGAAGCGCACCTGGAAAGCCACCCTGACCACTTCACTGGCGGGCAATGGCTGCTGGTGGATATTAATATGAAACAGTTCGACGGTAGGGCCGAGCGTATCAACATCACGATGCCTCGTCGTTTACTGATGAAGATTGATTCCTTTGTCAGCGAGCATCCGCAGTTCAGCAATCGAAGTGCGTTTCTGGCTGAGGCAGCACGTCGCGTGCTGCCATAGCGTTCAACCTCTCCCGTGGGTGAGGCTATTCAGCCTTCGTCCACCCATATCCGCATTTCCCCTTCTCCCCGGTTAGCCCAGCTAAACCAGGGAATAAAGGTCAGCGTCCGGGGCTGACGCTGTACCGGCGAGCGATCGTACTGCCACAGCGCCTCTGTCTCCTTCGCGTGGCCCCCGATCCCCTCCGCCTGTATCAGCATCTTGTGCGCGAAAATGCCTTTGCCTTCAAACACCCGGAACTCGCTCTCTCGTGGCAAGGAGAGGTTATGCAGGTTGGCGCCGTTATCCGCTTCTTCCAGGCAGTAAACCAGCGGGCCGCGCTGGAGCGCGACTTTACCCGCCTGCTGGCGCACCTGGGGGTTACCGTACACGCGGCGGACCGGCATCGGTAGCGTGAGGGTCAGGGTATCGCCTTCCTGCCAGCGGCGGCTGAGATAGAGGTATCCACGGGATATCTCGCCAGTCATGGCTTCGCCATTCAGCGAAACAGCAGGTTCCGCACACCAGTCCGGTAGCCTGAGTGCCAGCGTATGGGTGACCGGAACCGGCGAGGTGATTTCGATCTTCACCTGCTCCTGCCACGGATAGTTACCGCTAATGCGCAGCTGTAGGGTGCTATCACCCACCGGAATGGCGACGTCGTTCCCCACGTACAGGTTGATCAACAGCGCATCCGGGCGAACGGTATAAATATAGTGCCCCAGCGAGGTCAGCACGCGGGCAATGTTCGGCGGGCAACAGGCGCAGCCGAACCAGCGCTGGCGCACCGGCTTCACGTGGTCATAGATATGGTTAAAGGCCAGCGTTTTCGGATGCACCTCCAGCGGGTTCACGTAAAAGAAATGCTTACCGTCCAGCGCCATCCCGCCCAGCACCGTATTGTACAGCGCGCGCTCCATCACGTCGGCGTAGTGGCCGTCTGCCTCCATCTCCAGCATCCGGCGGGCAAACATCATCAGGCCAATGGAGGCGCAGCTTTCGGCATAGACCGTATCGTTGGGCAGATCGTAATCGCTGCTGAACGCCTCGCCGCTGCTCTGCGAGCCAATCCCGCCGGTAATGTACAGCTGGCGCTGCGCCATGTTGTTCCACAGCCGCAGACAGTCCTGCCGTTTACCCTCGTCATGACTCAGGCGCGCCAGGTGCGCCATGCCCGCCATCAGGTAGACGAAACGCACCGCGTGGCCGATGGCCGTTTGCTGCTCGGCAAGCGGCTGATGCGCCTGGCTGTAGGCTTTGTCCTTGACCATCCACGCCGGGCCATAGGTGTTCCAGTAAGACGTTTTGCCGCGCTTCTCGTATTCGGTATCGTAGAAGTGAGGCTGCGCGCCGCGTTCTTCGATAAAGTATTTCACCAGATTGAGATAGCGCGGCTCCTGCGTGACATCGTACAGCCGCATCAGCGCCAGCTCGATTTCCGGATGGCCAGGGTAACCGTGCAGCTGTGTTTCGCCCGGGCCAAACACGCTGTCGATATGGTCCGCCAGCCTGCACACCACGTCCAGCAGGCGACGTTTTCCGGTTCCCTGGAAATACGCCACGCCCGCTTCAATCATATGTCCGGCGCAGTACAGCTCGTGGCATTCGGCCAGATTCGTCCAGCGTTCCTCGGGGGCTTTTACCGTAAAGTAGGTATTGAGGTAGCCATCTTCACACTGCGCCGCCGCGACCAGCGAAATCACCTCGTCGGCGGTTTTTTCCAGTTCTGCATCCGGTTTCTGGCACAGCGACCACGCCACGGCTTCGAGCCATTTCGCCACGTCGCTGTCCTGAAACACCATCCCGTAGAACTCACCCTGTTCCAGACCGGCCGCGATGCGGAAGTTGGCGATGGCGTGGCTGGGTTCGGCCTCCGCCACGCGGTCGTTCAGCGCATCCCACTGGTAGGGGATGACCACGTCCCGGACCAGCCGTTGATACTGCCCGAGAAACGGGTCGTTGATTTTCAGCTGGTGCAGATCGGGTTCCATTATGGACATAGCGTTCTCCTCAGGACGGTACGTGACGCTGGCGCAGATCGGTGGCAATGCGCGACATCACAGAGTTGTTAAGCCTGCACCAGCGGATAGCGACCGCCAGCAGCAGGTGGAAAAGGGCAGGCAGCAGCGTCTCCATGGCGGTGATGCCCTGCAATGAGGCTGGCGTCTGGTTGCCCGTGCCTGGCTGATAGGCCACGGCGATAAACACCAGGCTGATGATCCCGGCGCTGGACGCCCATGCGAGCTTGATGAAAAACAGGTTGAAGGCGAAGTTCATGCCCGAGGAGCGCACGCCGGTTTTCCATTCACCGTAGTCGTCGGCAAAGGCCATGAGCGAGAAGTGCAGCGGCAGAGTGAAGCCCAGGATCACGCCGTTGCTTAAAATGACGATCAGCCATAGCGTCTGGTGCGCCGGGCCACCCGGCAGGAACCACATACCTACCGCAAGTACCGCGAGCACCAGGTTGGTGTGGTAGTAGAGTTTGACGGTATCAATGCGGCGCGACAGCGGGCTGACGATCACCGCGCCCAGAATGGCGGCGAAGGTCACCATTGTGAAAAATAGCGAGGTGTACGCCGTGCTGCCTTGCAGCACGTAAGTGATGAAGTACATATAACCGCCGCCGCGAATATTGAAGACGTTGATCAGCAGGAACGACATCACCAGCATCAGCAGCAGCTGATCGTTTTTACGCAGACCCGCCAGGTGCTCGCGCAGGGTGAATTTGCCCATCAGCGCCAGCGGGACGCGTTCGCGCACCCAGAAGAAGCAGCACAGGAACATCACCACGGCGATGGCGCACAGCACGCCAACGCCCAGCTGATAACCCCGGGCAGCATTGCCCTGACCCAGCTCCGCGACCAGCCACGGCAGGCCAACGGAGACCAAAAAGCCCGCCACGCCGCACAGCACGAAGCGCCAGGACTGGCAGGCGATCACCTCGTTGTGGCGGGTGGTCATGGTGTTAATCAGCGCGCAGTAGGGCACGTTGATGGCGGTATAGCCCACGGACAGCAGCAAATAGGTGCCGAATGCCCAGGCGATTTTCACGCTCATACTGGCGTCCGGGACGGTGAAGGTCAGTACGCCAACGATCCCGATGGGGAGCGCGACCCACAGCTGCCAGGGGCGAAAGCGTCCCCAGCGGCTCTGTGTGCGGTCAGCAATGACGCCCATCACCGGATCGGAAATGGCGTCAAACACGCGAAGGGCAATAAACAGCGTGCCCACCAGCGCAGGGGTGAGGCCAAATACATCGGTATAGAAAAAGGTCAGAAAGTTCATGATCAGGCAGGTAATTACCGTGCCGCCCGCATCGCCCAGGCCGTAGCCAATTTTCTCGCGGACGGAGAGCCGGTCATCGACTTTCTGGTTTGCAACGTCTGCGTCTGTAATCGGTGTGGAAGTCATGGGTAACTCCTCGATAAACGATTTTTTATCGTATTTGTAGGTACCCTGTTTATTCTGCATTCAACGGCCAGACCAACAAGGGAAGGGAAAAGTATAAAAAGGTGACGATTCCGACCTGATGATGAAAATGTGATTCCGATCGGACAGTTGTTCGAATATTGATTAATAATCAACGTCTAAGTCGAAAATTAACGGTAATAAAAGCGGAATGGTGAATATCCATGCTCGAATTATCCATAGCGCTTCCGGTTAAGGTCCAAAACGGCGGGTTGTTTATTTCCCGCGGAGTGGGCCGCCATCCTGCGCGAAAATTAACGTCATGGGAGATTATTTTTGTCGAAAAAGGAACATTAACGCTCCAGGAAGAAAGCACGTTATTTGAGGTAAAAGCAGGAGAGAGTTTGCTGCTCTGGCCGGGCCGTCGGCACGTGGGGGTGGAAGATTTTCCGGCGGACCTGCGCTTTTACTGGCTCCATTTTGAGGTGGAGTTGCATGATTCAACGTTACCCAACGCCGCTCCTCTTGCAATAGAACAACATTGCCGCGTAAGGGATGCGGAATATGTGATTGCGCTATTTCGGCAATTCCTCAGCGAGCAGGAGAAATTACAGCGAAGTATGGCGCTGGAGATGATTTTATTATTGATTTTACAGCAGGTGTCCCGTTCGTCAGGATATGAAGATAACGCGGATCAGGCCGGTGCGGCGATGGCCTGGAAGGCAAAACAGCTTATTCGTACGCAGTTTCATTTACCAATATCCACATCGCAGCTGGCAAAAGCGTTGCACTGTAATGCAGATTATCTCGGGCGTGTATTTCGCCGGACTTTCCATTTAACCCTGACGGAGGCGATACATCGCCAGCGCGTCAGGGCGGCGGAAAAACTGCTGCTCAACGATTCTGCATCGTTAACCGAGGTCGCAATGCGCTGCGGCTTTAATGACGTGGGGTATTTCCGGCAGATATTTTCTAAGCATACCGGGTTAACCCCCGCCGTGTGGAAACGGCGGTACTGTAAGGAGCATATTAACTCCGGCTGACCCGGCGGCATAATCTGGCGTAACGCGTTACTGACCGGCTTCGTGCCAGGCTTTTTCGATTTCTTCGGCGAGAATTTTGACGCCTGCTTCAATTTTTTCCGGATCGGGCACGTAGTTCATGCGCATGCACTGGTGAGTATGTGGCCACGGCTTATCCAGACCCGGGAAGAAGTAATCGCCCGGCACCATCAGCACGCCGCGCTTTTTCAGGCGCTGGTAGAGCAGCTCGGTGGTAATCGGCAAATCCTTAAACCACAGCCAAAGGAAAATCGCCCCTTCAGGTTTATGGATCAGGCAGCGCTCTTCCGGTAAATAGCGGCGAAGCGTCGCGATTGTCTCCTGAACGCGCTGGAAATAGAACGGCTTGATCACTTCATTAGACAGACGCAGCAGGTCGTTACGCTTAATCATTTCGCACATCATCGCCGGGCCAATGCCGCCCGGTGAAAGGCTGATAATGCCGTTCATATTGGTAATAGCGGTGATGATTTTCTCGTTAGCGATGATGATGCCGCAGCGGCTGCCCGGCAGGCCCAGCTTGGAGAGGCTCATGCACAGGACAATGTTCGGGTTCCACAGCGGACGCGCTTCGCTGAAGATAATTCCCGGGAACGGCACGCCGTAGGCGTTATCGATCACCAGCGGAATGCCGTGCTGATTCGCGAGCGCATCCAGCTTCATCAGTTCGTCGTCGGTGATGACGTTGCCCGTTGGGTTAGTCGGGCGCGATACGCAGATCATCCCCGTCTCTTCACCAATATGCAGGTGTTCAAAATCGACGTGATATTTGAACTGGCCTTCCGGCAGCAGCTCGATGTTCGGACGCGCGGAGACGAACAGATCCTCTTCCAGGCCGGAATCGGCGTAGCCGATGTACTCCGGTGCCAGCGGGAACAGCACTTTTTTGGTCGTGCCGTCGGCGCGACGTCCTGCGAACAGGTTAAACAAGTAGAAAAACGCGCTCTGGCTGCCGTTTGTCAGTGCAATATTCTGTGGTTCGATATCCCAGCCCAGCTCTTCACGCAGCATTTTGGCAAGGAGAGTCAGCAGCTCGGTTTTACCCTGCGGACCGTCATAATTGCATAGCGCATCGGTCGCTTTACCGTTTTCCAGCATCTGTGCGAGCAGTGTCTGGAAATAGGTCGTCATCTCCGGAATTTGCGCCGGGTTTCCGCCGCCGAGCATGATGGCGCCCGGAGTGCGCAGCCCGTCGTTGAGGTCCTCCATCAGGCGAGTAATGCCTGAATGGCGGGTGAATTTGTCGCCGAAAAGTGAAAACGTCATAGCAGGTGTTCTATCGAGCTTATTTTGAAAGTGGGTAACCATAACGCTAGCACCGTGCTGGTGCAAATCGGGGGATGTGGTCGGATTTGTCGTTTTATATGGTAGGTTTGGATTTGTGTAGTGAATAGTTCTGGTTGAATTCCCCTCATCCCGGCCCTCTCCCCTCTGGGGAGAGGGTTAGGGTGAGGGGTATGATCTACTGATTACCCGCCCATACCACCATCACCTTATCGCCCTTGTGCTCGCGCACGAAGCCATACCCTTCTTTCAGCGGCAGCGTGGTTTGCTTGCCTTCGCCAATTGCCGGATGGCGGGCGCGGAACTGGCCCAGCGTTTGCCAGTGGACAACGGTTAAGGCCTGCTTGCCCGTGACGTCCTGCCAGTTCATATCTGACCGGGTACCCTGTAGTGGGTCGGAGCCTGTCGGCCCGAACGGACGCTCGGATTCATCCCCGTAATAGATTTGCACGCTGCCCGGCGCTAACAGGAGCAGCTCCGCAGCGCGCTGGCCCCCTTCGCGGAACAGACGCGTATCATGTGATGAGAGGTAGCTCAGCACGTTGAAGCTTTGCAGCTTCTCCGCCATCTGCTGCCAGGTAAGGTCCATATCGGCCAGGCAATCCACCGCTTTTGCCGCCTGCTCCTGATAATCAAAATTAATCATCGCATCAAAACCGTGGCGGTAATAATCGCTTTGCATCACCCCGTGGCCCCAGGATTCTCCGGTCATCCAGAACGGTGCGTTATCGAGCTTTTTGTCCGGGTTAGCCCCTTTCCAGGCGGCCAGCGCATGGCTTGCCTGGTCTTTCAACTGTTGCCAGGCATCAAGCTCGACGTGCTTCGCGGTATCCACCCGGAAACCGTCAATGCCGTAGTCGCGCACCCACTGGCTGAGCCAGTGGGTGAGATAGTCGCGTGGGGTATACCCCGGGATGGCTTTCGCGTGGGTATCGGGCTTGTATTGATAGAAGTTGGGCAGGCCTGAAGGGGCGGTGGATTCCGTTTTCAGGTCCGGGAGAAATGCCAGCGACATGGTTAAATCGTCGAAGCCGGGGTTGTCGTAATCGCCAATGTCGGTGCGGATCCATTTCTTGCCCCACCATTTTTCCCATGCGGCTTTGTCGCTGAAGTTGATGTAATCGTTGAAGCTATGCCAGCTTTGGCCCGCGCCAGGCTTCCAGTCAGTCCAGCGGTCTCCCAGCGTCTTTTTCAACTCATCGCCCTGCAGATACAACGCGCCAAACTGGTACGCCTGCATGTCCGCAAGCGTCGCGTAGCCCGCGTGGTTCATGACGATATCGAACAGGATGCGAATGCCGCGCCTGTGCGCTTCATCGACAAGATGGCGCAGGTCATCCTCGGTGCCCATGTTGGCATCAAGCTTCGTCCAGTCCTGGGTGTAGTAGCCGTGATAGGCGTAGTGTGGGAAATCCCCTTTGGTGCCACCGCCTACCCAGCCGTGGATCTGCTCAAGCGGGGAGCTTATCCAGAGCGCATTCACCCCCAACTGCTGTAAATAGTCGAGCCTGCTGGCGAGCCCTTTGAGATCGCCACCGTGGAAGGTACCAATCTCCTGCATGCCGTCTTTGTGGCGGTCATAGCTGTTGTCGTTGCTCGGGTCGCCATTCACAAAGCGGTCGGTAAGCACAAAATAGACGGTGGCGTTCTGCCAGCTAAACGGCGCTGGCTTGTCGGTTTCGGCGCGCTCAAGCAGCAGCAGGCCACCACTGCTGGCGGCGGGCTGTAGGGTAATGTTTCCGTTCTGCACCGTCGCGGTCTGTTTACTGTAAAAATCACGCACCACGGAGCCTTCCGGGAAGGTATGGCTGACGTCCAGCGTCAGCGGTTTACCGTCCCACTTCGGGCACTGGCGGATAACGTTTGCAACCGACTGTTCTGCGGCACTCTGAATTGTCAGCAGCAGGGTGGGCGTGCCGGAGCGGGTATCAATCCGCATCTGGTAGTCACCGTCGCGGAAAAGGCGCCACTGCGGCGGCGTGCCGTCACAGGGCTTAAGCGACAGCATCTCATTGAGTTTTATCGCCTCCGCAGGCTGCCAGCACGTCTTGTCAAAACTCAGCGTCAGAGGGCGCGTACCCTTCGCAAGCTTTGTCTGGCTGGTGAAAATGCCGGTGCCTTCGGCGCGAAATGCGTTAAACCCCGGCGATGACCAGTCGGCATGTGCCAGAGCGGGTAACAGCAGAAGAGCTAATGCGGTGCGTTTCATTCCATTTTCCTGTCGCGGCATTTTTGACCAGTGTGCCATCAGGATGCGGTGAAAAACTCATCCCCCATCGCTTTCTCCCGGGAGGACGTGTGAGGATGAGTGATCCCGCGCAAAATGAGGCAGTTATCTGCGATATCGCACACATTTTTTCAGGAATGATGTTTTTGTGAGCAATTTTCAGGTGACATAGTTTCGGAATTGGACTATTTCTATACGTGCTCTTGAAGTCTATTTTTGATATGATTTGAGATTCCGCTCTCAAATTTGTGAAAAAAATAAGGTGTTGGGATGATTACATCCGACCAGGAGACCTAATGATATCGACTCCCATTCGACGATATGGGGCCGCGATACTCATGTTACTCACCACGACATTTTCGGGTGGGGTGCTTGCGAAGACGCACACGGATACAACGAGTAAGAAAGCCCACGTAATAAAGACGACAAGTAGTAAGGTTAGCAGTAAACAAGAGTATTCTCGCAATAGTGCAAAGAGTAGTTCACTTCCTGATTTGCGAAAATACCCTTCCGGAACACCAAGAAAAAAAGCGTTTCTCCGGACGGTAATGCCTTACATAACAAGTCAAAATGCCGCGATTACGGCGGATCGTAACTGGCTGATTTCAAAACAGTACGATAGCCGCTGGTCGCCGTCTGAACGCGCGCGTCTGAAAGACATCACGAAGCGCTACAAGCTGAGCTGGAACGGTAACACGCGTCGCGTACCGTGGAATGCTCTCCTTGAGCGTGTGGACATTATCCCAGGCAGCATGGTTGCGACCATGGCGGCAGCCGAAAGCGGCTGGGGGACGTCTAAGCTGGCGCGTAATAACAACAACCTGTTCGGCATGAAGTGTGCGAAAGGCCGTTGTAATAATGCACCCGGTAAGGTTAAGGGCTATTCTCAGTTCGAATCAGTAAAAGATTCCGTGAATGCTTACGCGGTGAATCTTAATACGCACCCGGCCTACTCATCGTTCCGTAAATCACGCGCTCAGTTGCGTAAAGCGGATCAGGAAGTGACGGCCAGTGCGATGATTCACAAGCTGAAAGGTTATTCGACGAAGGGAAATAGCTATAACAACTATCTGTTCGCTATGTACCAGGATAACCAGCGCTTAATCGCCGCCCATATGTAATGTCAAAAAACGCCTTCCACCTGGAAGGCGTTTTCTTTTCTATATCAGCACCTCGCTGTGGCGATCCCGATACTCTTTTGGGGTGGTGTCATACTCTTTGCGAAACACCGAATAGAAATACTGCAGCGACGGGTATCCGCACATCTGCGAGATTTCGTTGATCGACAGTGACGTGGAGATGAGCAGGCTGCGGGCCTTCTCCAGCTTCTCCGCATGGATGACGGCATGAATAGTCTCGCCCACCTCTTCTTTGAAGCGCTTCTCCAGATTCGAGCGGGAAATGCCCACCGAATCCAGCACCTGATCGACCTTAATCCCTTTGCAGGCGTGGTTGCGAATATAGTGCATGGCCTGAATGACAGCCGGGTCGCTTAGGGAGCGATAATCGGTTGAGCGACGTTCCACAACGCGGACAGGCGGCACCAGCAGGCGCTGAAGCGGCAGAGACTCTTTATCGAGCAGGCGATGCAGCAGCTTCGCCGCCTGATAGCCCATCTGACGCGTGCCCTGCGCAACGGAGGAGAGCGCCACGCGGGACAGGTAGCGGGTCAGTTCTTCATTATCAATGCCAATCACGCACAGTTTTTCGGGCACTGGAATGTGTAAGTGTTCGCAGACCTGCAGCACGTGGCGCGCACGCGCGTCCGTCACGGCTATGATACCGGTTTGTGGTGGCAGCGTTTGCAGCCAGTCAGCGAGGCGGTTTTGCGCGTGCTGCCAGTTCTCTGGTGCGGTTTCCAGCCCCTGATAGACCACGCCGCGGTACTTCTCCTGAGCGACAAGCTGGCAAAACGCATGTTCGCGCTCAACGGCCCAGCGCTTGCCGCTGGTGGCGGGTAAACCATAAAACGCGAAGCGATGGACGCCCTTCTCTTTTAAATGGAGAAAGGCGGCCTCGACCAGGGCATGGTTATCGGTGGCGATATAGTGGACCGGGGGATAGTGTTCGGGTGAATGGTAGGAGCCGCCGACGCCCACTATCGGGACGTCGACGTCGGTCAGCAACTGCTCGATGACGGGGTCGTCATAGTCGGCGATGACGCCGTCCCCCAGCCAGTCTTTAATGTTCTCCAGACGGGTGCGGAAGTCTTCCTCAATAAAGATATCCCACTCGGATTGCGACGCCTGCAAATATTCACCGACACCTTCCACCACCTGACGGTCGTAGGCTTTGTTGGCATTGAATAACAACGTAATGCGGTGACGCTTTTCAAACATGGCTCACTTCCCAATTAAGTCACTATACGGTTATCAGGCCCGTCGCTTGGTGGCAGAATCCATCCAGACTGCCAGTAAAAGAATGGCCCCCTTGACGATATACTGCCAAAACGTCGGGACGTCCATCATACTCATCCCGTTATCCAACGACGCCATGATAAATGCCCCCATGACCGCGCCCGCCACGCTCCCGATACCGCCTGCGAGGCTGGTGCCACCGATGACGCAGGCGGCGATAGCATCCAGCTCGGCGATGTTGCCGGCGGAGGGAGAACCGGCCCCCAGACGCGAGCTGAGGATCAACCCGGCGATAGCGACCATGAGGCCGTTAATGGCGAAAACAGCCAGCTTGGTACGTTCGACGTTAATACCCGAGAGGCGGGCAGCTTCAAGGTTGCCGCCGATGGCATAAATACGGCGGCCAAACGCGGTACGCGTCGCCATAAACATGCCGCCCAGCAGCAAAAGCGCCAGCAGCAGCACCGGCGTCGGAACGCCGCGATAGTCGTTAAGAAGCCAGATGGCACCCAGCACAATGACCGCCGTCAACGCCTGACGTCCCACCACCGACGTTGACGCTGGCGATGCAAGCCCCAGCGCCTGACGGCGCATGCGTCCACGCCACTGCCACGCGACAAACGCCAGCAGCCCCACCACGCCGATCGTAAAGCCGATGCTATCGGAGAGGTAACTCTGACCAATCTGCGACATGGCTGCGCTGGTCGGGGAGACGGTGGTACCGTTGGTAATACCGATCAAGATCCCGCGAAAGGCCAGCATCCCCGCCAGGGTGACAATGAACGATGGCACCTTACGGTAAGCAACCCACCAGCCGTTCCAGGCGCCTAAAACCAGCCCCAGCACCAGCGTCACCGCCACTGTCAGCGGCAGCGGCCAGCCAAGCCAGACGTCAAAAATCGCCGCCACGCCGCCGAGAAGACCCATCATTGACCCGACAGACAGGTCGATTTCCGCAGAGATGATCACAAACACCATGCCCACGGCCAGGATGCCTGTGATGGCGGTCTGGCGGAGCAGGTTGGAGACGTTTCGCGCGCTCAAGTACGAGCCATCCGTCATCCAGGTAAAGAACAGCATGATGACGATAATCGCCGCGATCATCACGAAAACCTGCAGGTTCAGCGCTTTTAGCCCAGCGAACGCGCCGGGCGTCGGAACAGCGACTTTGATATCAGACGGATTGCTTTTCGACATGACGTTCGCTCCTTAAAGCGGCTTCCATCACCTGCTCCTGCGTCAGGTTCTGGTTAATCAGGTTGGCTTTCAGTTTTCCCTCGTGCATGACCAGCACGCGGTCGCTCAGGCCGAGCACTTCGGGTAACTCAGACGAAATGACGATGACGGCAATCCCTTGCTGTACAAGCTGATTAATCAGTTTGTAGATTTCGTATTTGGCACCGATATCGATCCCGCGCGTCGGTTCATCAAGGATTAATATGCGTGGATTGAGGAGCAGGCAGCGCGCCAGAATCGCCTTCTGCTGGTTACCCCCGCTCAGGCGGCCGATTGCCAGTTCCGGCGAAGAGGTTTTGACCTTCAGCCGGGCAAGCGACTGGAGGATGCACTGCTGCTCGGCAGCATCGTCCAGGCTGCTCAGCGCGCCGGAGAACCGATCGAGTGCCGCAAGCGTAATGTTTTTACCCACCGCCATGACCGGTACTATGCCGTCTTTTTTGCGGTCTTCCGGCACCATGGCAATGCCGCGGGCAATCGCCTGCTGGCAGCTGTCGATTTTCACCGGCTGGCCGTCGATATAAATTGTGCCCTCCCAGCGTCCTGGCCACACGCCAAACAGGCACTGCACGGCTTCGGTGCGCCCGGCACCGACGAGGCCCGCAATCCCAAGAATTTCGCCGCTGTGAAGGGAAAACGAAACATTATTTACCCGCTTGATGTGGCGGTTGACGGGGTGCCAAGCGGTGAGGTTCTCCACGCGCAGGATTTCATCGCCCGTTGTGTGGGGTTCATTCGGGTAGAGTGCCGTCAGCTCGCGGCCCACCATCATGGTGATGATGTCATCTTCGCTCATGCCTGCGGCTTCACGCGTGCCGATGTGTTGTCCGTCGCGGATCACGCAGATGGTGTCCGAAATGGCTTTGACCTCGTTCAGCTTATGCGAAATGTAGATACAGGCGATGCCGTGGTTTTGCAGATCGCGGATGATATTGAGCAGAACCGCGGTTTCCTGCTCGGTGAGCGAGGCCGTTGGCTCATCGAGGATCAGCAGCTTGACCTGTTTATTCAGCGCCTTCGCAATTTCGACCAGCTGCTGTTGCCCCAGACCCAGATCGCCCACGCGGGTATCCGGCGAAATGTTGAGGCTCACCTGCGCCAGCAGCTTTTCACAGCGGAGCGTCATGGTGTCGTAATCCAGCACGCCGTGGCGGGAAATCTCGGCTCCGAGGAAGATGTTCTCCAGCACGGTGAGATGCTTCACCAGCGCCAGCTCCTGGTGAATGATGGCAATGCCTTTACGTTCGGTGTCGCGAATGTGTGTCGCCTGGATGACTTCACCGGCAAAGACGATTTCGCCCTCGTAACTGCCGTGCGGGTAGATCCCGCACAGCACTTTCATCAACGTTGATTTGCCCGAACCGTTTTCGCCACACAGCGAAACCACTTCGCCGGGGTTCAACCGGAGACTGACGTTGTCGACGGCTTTCACCGCGCCGAAGCGCTTGGTGATGCTTTTCATTTCAAGTAAATAAGGCATAACTGCTCCACATAACCCGAGGGAAGAACAGTACAACGTGATGCGCCCCTGCAGGGCAGGGGCAGCGCCGGATTACAGTTCGCTCTTCTTGTGGAAACCGTCTTTAATCACGGTGGCGTCAATGTTCTCTTTATTGACTTCAATTGGCGTGAGCAGGCGAGCCGGAACGTCTTTCAGGCCGTTATTCAGCGTCGCGTCTGCTTTAGGTTGCTTACCGTTGCCCAGCTCAACGGCGATTTCTGCCGCCGTATTGGCAAGCTCGGTAATCGGTTTGTAGACCGTCATGGTCTGGGTACCTGCGATAATGCGTTTTACGCCAGCCAGATCGGCATCCTGGCCAGAAATCGCAACTTTACCGGCCAGCCCCTGGGCGCTCAGGGCCTGAATAGCCCCACCTGCGGTGGCATCGTTGGAGGCCACAACAGCGTCAATTTTGTTGTTATTTGCCGTCAGCGCGTTTTCCATAATCTTCAGGGCATTTTCTGGCAACCATCCGTCGGCCCACTGATCGCCAACCACCTTAATTTTGCCGTTGTCGATGTACGGCTTAAGGACTTTCATTTGCCCTTCGCGGAACAGTTTGGCGTTGTTATCCACCGGCGAACCGCCCATCAGGAAATAATTGCCCTGAGGCACTTTGTCGATCAGGCTTTGCGCCTGTAATTCGCCAACTTTTTCATTGTCGAAGGAAATATAATAATCAATATCCGCATTATTAATCATGCGGTCATAAGCGAGAACTTTTATCCCTTCCTGCTTCGCTTCTTTCACCACATTACTTAATACCTGGCCGTTATAAGGGATAATGACCAGAACATCGACTCCCCGGTTGATCATATTCTCGATCTGCGACATTTGCGTTTCTTCATTGCCGTTAGCCGACTGTACAAACACATTCGCACCGAGTGATTCCGCTTTTTTCACAAAAATATCGCGATCTTTTTGCCAGCGCTCCAGACGCAGGTCGTCAATCGCCATGCCAATTTTGACCTCCTTGGCATGCCCTGCAAAGCTTGCAAGGAGGAGCGTAGTGCAGAGCGTTAAGGTCAGGTTCTTTATCTTCATAATTATTAGGCCTTTTTGTAGGGGTATGTGTTGCTGAGATAAAAGAAACATTCACTGCTGGGTCGCAGCAAATTTTTAACGCGGAAAGGCGGGCTGGCAATTACAGATTTTTATCTTCTCATTACGATATTTGGTTTATTTCTGAATTTATGACCGCGATCGGATTTTAAAATTCGTAACGCCTTAATTACATTTGATTCTGGAATGCGCGCCGAAAAATAGTTTGTCTGCGCATTATTTTGCGAGCCAGCGCACAGTTGTGCATTCTCTCAATAGCAGTGTGAAATAACGTAATTGAGCAACCCAAAATGTCTATTCACTATTACTCCTGTATCAACGACTCGCCGCATACCCTGATTATGGAGCTCAATATGCAAGCTTATTTCGACCAACTCGATCGCGTTCGTTACGAAGGCCCAAAAACGACCAATCCTTTAGCATTTCGTCACTACAACCCGGATGAGCTGGTGCTGGGTAAGCGCATGGAAGATCATCTGCGCTTTGCCGCCTGTTACTGGCATACCTTTTGCTGGAACGGCGCCGATATGTTCGGCGTCGGTTCCTTTGACCGTCCGTGGCAGCAGCCGGGTGAGGCCATCGAGCTGGCGAAACGCAAAGCCGATGTGGCGTTTGAGTTCTTCCACAAGCTGAACGTGCCGTACTACTGCTTCCATGATGTTGACGTGTCGCCGGAAGGGGCGTCGCTGAAAGAGTACCTGAACAATTTTGCGCAGATGGTGGATGTGCTGGCGGCAAAACAGCAGCAAAGCGGCGTGAAGCTGCTCTGGGGCACGGCAAACTGCTTCACCAACCCACGCTACGGCGCGGGTGCGGCAACCAACCCGGATCCGGAAGTGTTTAGCTGGGCGGCCACGCAGGTGGTGACGGCAATGAACGCCACGCATCAGCTGGGCGGCGAAAACTATGTCCTGTGGGGCGGTCGTGAAGGCTATGAAACCCTGCTCAACACCGACCTGCGCCAGGAGCGCGAGCAGATTGGCCGCTTTATGCAGATGGTTGTCGACCATAAGCACAAAATCGGCTTCCGCGGCACGCTGCTGATCGAGCCGAAGCCGCAGGAACCGACGAAGCACCAGTATGACTACGACGTGGCGACGGTGTATGGCTTCCTGAAGCAGTTCGGTCTGGAAAAAGAGATTAAAGTGAACATTGAGGCCAACCACGCCACGCTGGCGGGCCACTCTTTCCATCACGAAATCGCGTCTGCGATTGCGCTGGGCATCTTCGGCTCTGTCGATGCGAACCGTGGCGATCCACAGTTGGGCTGGGACACCGACCAGTTCCCGAACAGCGTGGAAGAGAATGCGCTTGTGATGTACGAAATCATCAAAGCGGGCGGCTTCACCACCGGCGGCCTGAACTTTGACGCCAAGGTGCGTCGCCAGAGCACCGACAAATACGATCTGTTCTACGGCCATATTGGCGCGATGGACACCATGGCGCTAGCGCTGAAAGTGGCGGCACGTATGATTGAAGACGGTGAGCTGGATAAACGCGTGGCGAAGCGCTACAGCGGCTGGAACAGTGAGCTGGGCCAGCAAATTTTGAAAGGTCAGTTATCGCTTGCGGAAATCGCGAAGTACGCTGAACAACATCAGCTGGCGCCGCAGCACCAGAGCGGGCACCAGGAGCTGCTGGAAAATCTGGTTAATCACTACCTGTTCGATAAATAACAGCATCCAGGCCCGGTAAGCGGAAGCGCCACCGGGCATTTCTGTCAAAGGAGTCACCGCAATGTATATCGGGATCGATCTGGGCACATCGGGTGTGAAAGCCATCCTGTTAAGCGAGCAGGGCGAGGTGTTAGCAACGCAGACTGAAAAGCTGCAGGTTTCACGCCCGCATCCGCTGTGGTCGGAGCAGGACCCGGAACAGTGGTGGCAGGCGACGGATCGCGCAATTACCGCGTTAGGCGAGCAACATTCTCTGCGTGACGTGAAAGCGATGGGAATGGCCGGGCAAATGCACGGTGCAACCTTATTGGATAGCGAGCATCGCGTGCTGCGTCCTGCGATCCTCTGGAACGACGGCCGCTGCGCAGAAGAGTGTGCGCTTCTTGAGGAGCGCGTACCTGCCTCCCGTGAAATTACCGGCAACCTGATGATGCCGGGCTTCACCGCACCAAAACTCTTATGGGTTCAGCGCCACGAGCCGGAGATTTTCCGTCAGGTGGCGAAAGTTCTGCTGCCAAAAGACTATCTGCGTTTTCGCATGACGGGCGATTTCGCCAGCGACATGTCCGATGCCGCCGGCACGATGTGGCTCGACGTGGCGAAACGCGACTGGAGCGAGGCGATGCTGGATGCCTGTAATCTGACCCGCGAACACATGCCCGCGCTGTTCGAAGGTAGCGAGATGACGGGCACGCTGCTGCCGAACGTTGCCGAACGCTGGAACATGCCTGCTGTACCGGTGGTGGCCGGAGGCGGCGATAACGCGGCGGGGGCTGTCGGTGTCGGGATGGTTGAGGCGGGGCAGGCGATGCTTTCGCTGGGAACCTCCGGCGTCTATTTTGCCGTTAGCGACGGGTATCGCAGCAACCCTGAAAGCGCCGTACACAGCTTCTGCCACGCCCTGCCTGGAAAATGGCATTTGATGTCGGTGATGCTCAGTGCGGCGTCTTGCCTGGACTGGGCCGTAAAAATCACCGGCATGGCCGACGTTCCGGCGCTCATCTCCGCGGCGCAGCAGGCGGATGACGCGGCGGGTACGGTCTGGTTTTTACCGTATCTTTCCGGCGAGCGTACGCCGCACAACAACCCGGAAGCGAAAGGGGTGTTCTTTGGCTTAACCCATCAACATGGCCCGGCAGAGCTGGCGCGTGCGGTTCTGGAAGGTGTGGGGTATGCACTGGCGGACGGGATGGACGTGGTGCACGACTGCGGCCTGAAGCCGACGAGCGTCACCCTGATTGGCGGCGGAGCGCGAAGCCCTTACTGGCGACAGATGCTGGCGGATATCAGCGGGTTGCAGCTGGATTTCCGCACCGGAGGGGATGTCGGCCCCGCGCTGGGTGCTGCACGACTGGCGCAGATCGCCATGAACCCGGAAAAACCGCTTTCACAGCTGTTGCCGCAGCTTACGCTTGAGCAGGCGCATTTCCCGGACGCTGTACGCTATGCGCGGTACACGGAAAGGCGCGACGTATTCCGCAAAATCTATCAGCAGCTGCTGCCGCTTATGTCTTAAATACGCTTGTCCGGAAGAGGCACGAGGATGTCCTTTTTTGGTCTGTGCGTGCCTTCCATTCCTTGCCAGTATGGTGTTACACCCACTGGCAAGGAGATTTATCATGTCACGCATCGCATTAATCAACATTGATACTCAGCAGTCCTTCCATCAGCGCAATTACTGGCAGGAGGACGAAATTCCTGCCTTTCAGCAGGCGATGCTGGGGCTGATTGAAGGCTGCCAGGCGCGCAATATTCCGGTCGTTGATATTTTTCACATTGATGAAGACGGTCCCTTTACCCTGGAAAGCGGCTATGTCAAACCGATGGCCTTTTTGCGTCATCAGCCGGATGTGGTTTTCCAGAAACACGTCCATAATGCCTTCACGGATACCGGGCTTGACCGCTGGCTGCGCGAGCGTGATATCAACAGTGTGATTATCTGCGGCATTCGCACTGAACAATGCTGTGAAACCACCGCCCGGGTGGCATCCGATCTGGGGTATGCTGTGACCTTTGTGAGCGAAGCAACGCTGACGTTTCCCATGACCTACAAGGGCATTACCCTTAGCGCAGCGGAAATTCACCACCGTACCGAAACGGTACTGTCCGGGCGTTTTGCCGAAATTAAAACGGTAGCGGAGACGCTGGAGTCACTGTAATGCCCATCGACGTCTGGTTCGTGATGTTGCCCGGAGTGCTGTCATTAGACATGACCGGCCCGGCAGAAACCTTTGTGCTGGCAGGCGACGCGTTTCGTCTGCATTACATTGGCCCGCAGCAGGAGGTTCCGACGTCGATAGGTCTGACGATGAGCGGCATCCAGCCGTTGCCGGAAAGCCTGTCTCCGGGCAGCTTGCTGGTCCTGCCGGGGGTGAGCGACTCCCGCTTTCAGTTCTCAACCCCGCAGGCGCAGCAGATTCAGCACTGGCTGATGCGCCGGCAGCCGCAGATCCAGCGCCAGGAAATCACCGTGATGTGCGTCTGTTCAGGAGCGTTGCTGGCGGCGAAATCGGGCCTGCTGAATAACCGGCAGTGCACAACCCACCATGACGTTATTAGCCGTTTACGCACCGCGGCCCCTACGGCGACGATTAAAGAAAACCGGATATTTGTGCAGGATGAAAATATCTGGACCAGCGCGGGGATCACCTCGGGCATCGATCTGGCGCTGCACACGATCAACCACCTGTGCGGCCCCGAAAAGGCGCTGGCCGTGGCGCGTGAGATGGTGGTCTGGTTCCGCCGTTCCGGTGACGACCCTCAGCTATCTCCGTGGCTACGCTACCGCAATCATCTTCACCCGGCGATCCATCGGGCGCAGGATGCGCTCACCGCCGAGCCGCAAAAAACGTGGAGCTTGCCTGATATCGCCGCACTGGCGCACGTCAGCCCACGCCATCTCACCCGGCTTTTCCAGTCACATTTAGGGATTAGCGTTCGCGATTATCTTGAGCAGCTGCGTCTGGCGGTGGCGGAGCAGTGGCTGATGCAGGGACGCGGCGTGGAGCAGGCTTCACTGGCGGCAGGATTTTCCTCCCCGCGCCAGTACCATCGCGCCCGGCAGCGGAGCATTAACTGACGAAGCGGCGAGCATCTATTTTTTGCAGCAGCATCGACAGCAGCAGGCTGATCGCCAGCGTGGCGGCAAAAATCCAGACGATATCCAGCACCGGCCAGCTTTTTAGCTCAACGCCTCTCGTGCGCAGCGCGTGGATCACCAGCGCGTGAAAACCGTAAATCCCGAGAGAGTGGCGAGAGATAAGACTCAGCACGGGCAGGGGACGCGCGTTCAGGGTGTTTTTGACGAGCGTAAGCAGCGATACGGCACAGATAAAGACCATCGGCCCGCAATACAGATACCAGGTATCGGCAAAATTGCCGCGCCACTGAAGCTCATGCAGCGTCCCGCGTGAAATCACCGCCACGCCGACGATAAACAGCACCCCGCATAGCCAGTTCAGACCGCGTTTTTGCGTGTCCATCATCCCGATGGCGCGCCCCAGCATGCCGTAAAGCACGTAGTAGAAGGTATCGCCGTTGATATAAAGGTTCACCGGCAACCATTCGAAACCGTCGATTTTCTGCGAGACCGTATTCGGGTTGGCGACGATGCCGATCACCACCATCAGGGCCAGGAGCATTTTCCCGCTGACGTTTTTCACCTGAATGAGCGGAGAGACCAGATAGATAACGATGATGGCGAAGAAGAACCACAGGTGGTAGAACACCGGTTTTTGCAGCAAATATTTGAGGGATAACCCGGCGTTAATAGAGGTGAACAGGGTGATATAAAGCAGGGCAACGGCGCTGTAGAACCCCAGGCAGGCCGCGATGCGGATGAAGTGCCTCGGCTGCGCGCTGCGTTCGCCAAAAAAGAGAAAGCCGGAAATCATAAAAAACAGCGGCACGCTGACGCGCGACGCGGAGTTGAGGATATTGGCAATATCCCAGTTAACGGGGCTGATGCTGTGGGCATTCGTGACGTACCAGGTCGTCGTGTGGATCATGACCACCATCAGACACGCTATTCCTCGCAGGTTATCAATCCAGTTAATTTTTGACGGCATCAGTTCCTCGTATTCCCTGTAAATTGAGTGTGACTACCATTGTCCAAAAGTCTTCGTTTGGAAAATTCTGAGTTTTATGTGCAGGCTTGCCGGGAGACCGCGAGATTCGCAGAATGGCAGACCTTAATCTATAAAAGTGTTGATACTAAAAATAACAGCCGCTGACCAGGACGGTAATAAAAATGATGATGAAGCGTGTGGTATCACTCTTTCTGCTATTTATGCTGGCAGGATGCAGTGCGCCACAGGAAGTACCCGTGCAAAAAGCGCAGCAGGGTAAAATAAGCCCGGAGCGTTCACTGAATATGGAAGAGCTCTGTAAAGACCAGGCCGCCCGGCGCTATAACTCGGACGTTCAGAAAATTAACGTCATCGGATTCGAGCGCTTTCAGGGCAGCTATGAGCTTAGAGGGTATACTGCGCGTAAAGAGGGCTTTGTCTGCTCGTTTGATGCGGACGGTCAGTTTTTACATCTCTCCATGCGCTAGCCTGCTCGCATAATCAACAGCCAGACGCCGCCAGCGTTCTGGCCGGAGGGCTTATTTCCCAATTTTCCCTAAACAACCCCGTTTCGTACTGTATATCTTGCAGCCAGCGGGTATACTGGTCCCTTCCATTTAAAACCACACGTATCCAGCACGAAATACTATGCAAAAGTTTGATACCAAGACCTTCCAGGGCCTGATCCTGACCTTACAGGATTACTGGGCTCGTCAGGGCTGTACCATTGTTCAACCTTTGGACATGGAAGTCGGCGCCGGCACTTCACACCCGATGACCAGCCTGCGCGCATTGGGGCCAGAGCCAATGGCGACCGCGTATGTGCAGCCTTCCCGTCGTCCGACCGATGGTCGTTACGGTGAAAACCCGAACCGTCTGCAGCATTACTATCAGTTCCAGGTGGTGATTAAGCCATCACCCGACAACATTCAGGAACTGTACCTCGGGTCGCTGAAAGAGCTGGGTATGGATCCAACCATCCACGACATCCGTTTCGTGGAAGACAACTGGGAAAACCCAACGCTGGGTGCCTGGGGTCTCGGTTGGGAAGTGTGGCTGAATGGCATGGAAGTGACCCAGTTCACTTATTTCCAGCAGGTTGGCGGGCTGGAATGTAAGCCAATCACCGGTGAAATCACCTACGGTCTGGAACGTCTGGCCATGTACATTCAGGGCGTAGACAGCGTTTACGACCTGGTCTGGAGCGACGGCCCGCTGGGTAAAACCACCTACGGCGACGTGTTCCATCAGAACGAAGTGGAGCAATCCACCTATAACTTCGAATACGCGGACGTGGACTTCCTGTTCACCTGCTTCGAGCAGTACGAGAAAGAAGCGCAGCAGCTGCTGGCGCTGGAGACTCCGCTGCCGCTGCCTGCCTACGAGCGTATTCTGAAGGCCGCCCACAGCTTCAACCTGCTGGACGCCCGCAAAGCGATCTCCGTGACTGAACGTCAGCGCTACATTCTGCGTATTCGTACCCTGACCAAAGCCGTTGCAGAAGCTTACTATGCGTCCCGTGAAGCCCTTGGCTTCCCGATGTGCAACCGAAACAAATAAGAGGCGGCCATGTCTGAGAAAACTTTCCTGGTGGAAATCGGCACCGAAGAGCTGCCACCAAAAGCCCTGCGCAGCCTGGCTGAATCTTTTGCTGCGAACGTGACTGCCGAGCTGGATAACGCTGGCCTGGCGCACGGTAAAATTGAGTGGTTTGCTGCACCGCGCCGTCTGGCGCTGAAAGTGGCAAATCTGGCGGCCTCTCAGCCGGATCGTGAAGTCGAAAAACGTGGCCCGGCGATTGCCCAGGCGTTCGACGCGGAAGGCAAGCCGAGCAAAGCGGCTGAGGGCTGGGCGCGCGGCTGCGGCATCACCGTTGATCAGGCCGAGCGTCTGACCACCGATAAAGGCGAGTGGCTGCTGTATCGTGCGCACGTGAAAGGTGAAAGCGCGGAAGCACTTCTGCCGAACATGATCGCAACCTCTCTGGCTAAGCTGCCGATTCCTAAGCTGATGCGCTGGGGCGCGTCTGACGTTCACTTCGTGCGTCCGGTGCACACCGTGACTCTGCTGCTGGGCGATACCGTTATTCCGGCCACCATTCTGGGCGTGGCGTCCGATCGCGTGATCCGCGGCCACCGCTTTATGGGCGAGCCTGAGTTCACCATCGACAATGCCGACCAGTACCCGCAAATCCTGCTGGAGCGCGGTAAGGTCATTGCCGACTACGAACAGCGTAAAGCCAAAATTAAGGCGGACGCGGAAGAAGCGGCGCGCAAGATTGGCGGTAATGCCGACCTGAGCGACAGCCTGCTGGAAGAAGTCACCTCTCTGGTTGAATGGCCGGTTGTGTTGACCGCGAAGTTCGAAGAGAAATTCCTGGCCGTTCCGGCTGAAGCGCTGGTGTACACCATGAAGGGTGACCAGAAGTACTTCCCGGTCTATGCCAACGACGGCAAGCTGCTGCCAAACTTCATTTTCGTGGCGAACATCGAATCGAAAGATCCGAGCCAGATTATCTCCGGTAACGAAAAAGTGGTGCGCCCGCGTCTGGCGGATGCCGAGTTCTTCTTCAACACCGACCGTAAAAAGCGTCTGGAAGATAACCTGCCGCGCCTGCAGACCGTGCTGTTCCAGCAGCAGCTGGGTACGCTGCGCGACAAGACCGACCGTATCGCGGAGCTGTCCGGCTGGATTGCCCGTGAAATTGGTGCCGACGTTAACCACGCGACCCGTGCGGGCCTGCTCTCCAAGTGCGACCTGATGACCAACATGGTGTTCGAATTTACCGACACCCAGGGCGTGATGGGCATGCACTATGCGCGTCACGATGGCGAAGCGGAAGACGTGGCCGTGGCCCTGAACGAGCAGTATCAGCCGCGCTTTGCGGGTGACGATCTGCCGTCCAACCCGGTGGCCTGCGCCGTAGCGATTGCCGATAAGATGGACACCCTGGCGGGTATCTTCGGTATCGGCCAGCATCCGAAAGGCGACAAAGACCCGTTTGCGCTGCGTCGTGCTGCGCTGGGCGTACTGCGTATCATCGTTGAGAAGAACCTGAACCTCGATCTGCAGACCCTGACCGAAGAAGCGGTGCGTCTGTACGGCGACAAGTTGACCAACGCGAACGTTGTGGATGACGTGATCGACTTTATGCTCGGCCGTTTCCGCGCCTGGTATCAGGACGAAGGTTACTCCGTTGACACCATTCAGGCGGTGCTGGCGCGTCGTCCGACCCGTCCGGCTGATTTCGATGCGCGTATGAAGGCGGTTTCCCACTTCCGTACCCTGGAAGCGGCATCTGCCCTGGCCGCGGCCAACAAGCGTGTATCCAACATTCTGGCGAAATCCGACGAGACGCTGAACGAGCGCGTGAACGCCGCAACCCTGAAAGAGCCGGAAGAGATCGCTCTGGCGATGCAGGTTGTGGTGCTGCGCGACAAGCTCGAGCCGTACTTCGCGGAAGGTCGCTACCAGGAAGCGCTGGTGGAGCTGGCCGAGCTGCGTGACGTTATCGACGCCTTCTTCGAGAAAGTGATGGTGAACGTAGAAGATAAAGAGCTGCGTATTAACCGTCTCTCTATGCTCGAGAAACTGCGCGAGCTGTTCCTGCGCGTAGCGGATATTTCGCTGCTGCAGTAATGTGCCCGTTGTTACAAATGCTAAAAACTCGCTTCGGCGGGTTTTTTTATGGGGCTTTTGTAGGCCGGATAAGCGCAGCGTCATCCGGCAGGTTTAGCCGATCGCGATTGTGCCTTCGTCTGTCTGCAGCCAGCGCGGTGCCTTCAGCGTATCGGCAAAGTAGCTTACCAGTTCGCACAGCAAATCTTCCATCACGATTTCAGATTGTCGCGGCAGTGAGCCGTTCATCAGCATCTGCGTAAGCTCCTGACAGTAGCACCCCAGCTGATCTTATTCGGGTTCGAAAGCCGGAACGCGTGACGGGAGTTCCTTCACGGTCAGGCTGGCTTTTAAAGCGTCCGGAACAGGATCCAGACGTTACAGAGTAGCAAGGAACAACCTCCACAGCCGTATGCTCCCCCTCACCCCAGCCCTCTCCCTCAAGGGAGAGGGGGCCGTCAGTGCAGGCAATATTTGGTGGGGATCCCTCAGCCCAAAGGGAGAGGGAGTATAAGTCGTCCAAAATTTAACCTTGAAATGGTCAATACATTACCGTTATCCTTATCGCGTTAAATTTCTCGCTCTGGAGCGCCCCCCAAAAATGAACAAACACGACTGATGAATTTCGATCCTTGCTAAACGCCACCGCGTCGGCAGGGGATGTTTTGATTTCATTCAGGAGTGCTTATGGCTCATTTTGCGCAGTCCCCTTCTTTTATTTTGCATCAGGTCACCTGTCAGTTTCCGACGGGCGATACCCTTTTTGGTCCGCTGAATCTTTCTCTGGAATCCTCCCTGTGCGCGCTGGTGGGCCGCAACGGCAGCGGGAAAACGCGTCTGCTGCGTCTGCTGGCGGGGCTTGATGAGCCTGCAAGCGGGCATATCGAACGTACCGGTACACATGTTTATGTGGCTCAGCAGCAGGACATTTTGCCGCACACGACGCTGGCTGAACTGCTCGGGTTCGAGGCTATCTTCGCGGCGCGAGCGCGCATCGACAGCGGTGATTACCAGCCTGACGATCTGGAAACGCTTGATGGATTGTGGGATTTAGCTGAACGCCTGGGCGAGGCGTTTACCCGGGCAAAACTTCCGCCGTTTGATCCTGATAAGCCAGCCGGTGAGCTCAGCGGCGGCGAGCGCATTCGCGCGCTGCTGTGCGGTGCATTTACTGCTGAAGCGGATTATCTGCTGCTGGACGAACCCACAAACCATCTCGATCGACAAGGCAGGGCGTGGTTCTACGACCAGCTTGCCCGTTATCAGGGCGGCGTGCTGGTGGCCTCCCATGACCGCGAACTGCTGGCGAAGGTGCCGCGTATCCTTGAGCTGAGCAGCGGCGACCTGCGCAGCTACGGCGGGAATTATGCGGATTATCAAACCCAGCGCGATGCCGAACAGCAGGCGGCCAGAGCGGCGCTGGAGCATGCTGCCACGGAGCGCAAACGCACCCGCGCACGCATGCAAAAAGAGCATGACGACAGCCAGCGGCGTTCAGCAAAAACATTGCGCACCGTCGATACCCTGAATATCGCGTCGTTTGAACGGGTCAAATACAAAGGCGCGGCGAAGGAGCGGATCGGCTCATGGAAAAAGCAGCATAGCGAGCAAAATGAAGCCCTGAACGCCGCGGTAAACAAGGCGCGTGAGCGGGTTGAAGAAGATAGCCCGGTGATGTTCACCCTGCCGGGGAGCCAGATCCCGGAAGGCAAACAGGTGCTGGTGCTGGAGGATCTGGTGCTGCCGCATGTGTCTTTACCACCACTCAACTGGCGGATGGATGGACCGATGCGCGTGGCGCTAAAAGGGCCGAACGGCTGCGGGAAATCGACGCTGTTGAAAACAATCCTCGGCGACATTCGCCCGCGTTCAGGAACCTGTAAGGTGTCGGTCAGCTGCGCTTATCTCGATCAGCATCTTTCCCGGCTCGATCTCTCGCAGTCGGTCATGACGCACCTCAACCTGGGCAATACGCCCCTGGAAGAGGGCATGTTACGAACCCGTTTAGCCCAGCTTCAACTGGGGGCCGATAAAGTTTCGCTTCCGCTGGCGGAACTGAGCGGCGGCGAGCGTCTGAAGGCTGCGCTGGCCTGCGTGCTATGGCGCGCGGAGGCCACGCAGCTCCTGCTGCTGGATGAACCGACCAACCATCTGGATCTGGCCTCGGTGCAGGCCATTGAAGCGGCACTGGCGGGTTTCCCCGGCGCGCTGCTGGTGGTGTCACACGATGATGCGTTTTTAAAAGGGTTAACGTTGACGCATGAGATGGTGTGGGAGGAGACGGGCTGGCGTTTCGAGAGCCTTTAAACACAAGCCCCCGCAAGGCGGGGGCATTCAATCTTCACTACGCTATCTGTTTGCTGAGTGCAGGGTTGGCCTGAATCAGGCGCATCAGCCTTAACTCGGTTGGGGTGGGTTTCTCTCGTTTTGATTCCCACTCCAGCACCATAGCCACGCTGACACCCATCGCTCTGGCGAATTCTTCCGTTTTCAGTCCTGTCCCTTTGCGCAATTGCTCATATTCTGTAAAGGGATTGGATTTTTGTTGCAGGGTAATGGTCTGCGGTACATCTTTAAAAACGATCTGTTCCAGACTGCTCAGCAGCTCAAACTCAGGATCTTTATATTCCATTGAGAACTCCTCTTAAATCTCACATCGTGATCAAGAACATCAGAGAGCCAATTAAGAATAGTCCCTAATACAAACCCAGGATCGTAACGGCTATGATTAATCGTGCGGTAACGATCGCTTTATCCGATTCAGCTATATGGATAGTTATGCTAATTACCTGATTAACCATATGTCGGCTTCGCCAGGTATTTTTTTGTAAATAGTAAGAAATAAATCGGCAATAGCCGTTTTACATGAAAAGAGTATCTTGCAAGGCTGACCTGGACTATCCTTGTCAGCGTCGGGCACGCGTGTGCCGGTGTGCGCTTTTTTGGGTGAAAGGAGTAATAAAATGGCGACAGGAAAGTCCTGCTCTCGCTGGTTTGCGCCTATTGCGGCGTTGTTGATGGTTGTTAGCCTGAGTGGGTGTTTTGATAAAGAAGGCGATCAGCGCAAAGCGTTTATCGATTTTCTGCAGAATACAGTGATGCGCAGCGGCGAGCGGTTGCCGACGCTGACTGCGGATCAGAAAAAACAGTTTGGCCCCTTTGTGTCCGATTACGCCATTCTTTATGGGTATTCACAGCAGGTGAGCCAGGCGATGGACTCGGGTATCCGCCCGGTAGTGGATAGCGTGAACGCCATCCGTGTTCCCCAGGATTATATGACTCAGCGCGAGCCGCTGCGCCAGTCCAACGGCGCGCTCGGCGTGCTGAGCCAGCAGCTGCAGAATGCGAAAATGCAGGCTGACGCGTCACGTTCTGCGCTGAAGCAGGGCGAGGACCTCAAACCGGTCTTCGATAAAGTGTATGAGAAAGTGGTGACGAAACCGTCTGAAGCGATACAACCGCTGATCCCGGCCGCGCAAGTCTTCACTCAGCAGCTGGTTCAGGTCGGAGATTTTATCTCCCAGCAGGGTACGCAGGTGAGCTTTGTTGCCAACGGCATTCAGTTCCCGACCTCGCAGCAGGCAAGTCAGTACAATACGCTGATTGGGCCGCTGGCCGCCCAGCACCAGGCCTTTAGCCAGGCGTGGGGCGCAGCAGTTGCTGCCACAGAATAAACTGAAAAACCCCGCTTCAGGCGGGGTTTTTTTTCGGCATTCAGAAAATAACGCTTGTCATTCCTCTACCACATCGGTATAACTGTCTGCGTCGGTTTGTTACACAGACCTAAAGCAGTTTAGTAAAGCAGTCCAGATTGTTATCCATAGATACCCTTCGTAGTGACCCTTCCTTCATCGCTTAAAAATCTGTAACGCAATCCATCAAGCCGGAAGGCACAATATATTTGTTAATAAGGTAATTTCTATGTCTGCTAAAATGACTGGTCTGGTTAAATGGTTCAACGCTGATAAAGGTTTCGGCTTCATCACTCCTGACGATGGCTCTAAAGACGTGTTCGTACACTTCTCTGCTATCCAGAACGATGGCTACAAATCTCTGGACGAAGGTCAGAAAGTTTCCTTCACCATCGAAAGCGGCGCTAAAGGCCCAGCAGCTGGTAACGTTGTAAGCCTGTAAGCTTCCAACCCAGTAGCACAAAATTCAAAAACCCGCCTTCTGGCGGGTTTTTTCGTTTCTAGTGTTGGATCTGCGGGTTAACGCAGTTCTTATCCACTTTTCCAGCAAGCGCGGCAATCAGGTTGTCTACTGCCGTCGCCGCCATATTGTAGCGCGTCTCATGGGTGGCTGAGCCGATGTGTGGCAGGGCAACGACGTTTGGCATGCTCAGCAGCGGGGAATCCACCGGAAGCGGCTCCTCCTCAAACACGTCCAGACCCGCGGCGTGGATCTCGCCGTTTTGCAGCGCCTCAATCAGCGCCTTCTCATCCACCACCGGGCCGCGACCCGCGTTGATGAAGATGGCGGACTTCTTCATTTTTTCAAACGCGGATTTGCCGATCAGATGGCGCGTTTCATCCGTCAGCGGCAGGATCAGGCAGACAAAGTCGGCTTCCTGCAGCAGCGTATCCAGCTGACAGTAACGCGCGTTAAAGCGTTCTTCAGCTTCGCTGTGATGGCGACGCGCGTTATACAGAATCGGCATGTTGAAGCCGAAATGCGCGCGCTGAGCCAGCGCCAGCCCGATACGCCCCATGCCCACGATGCCCAGCGTTTTGCCATGCACATCCACGCCGAACCAGTCCGGCCCAATGCTTTTTGTCCATTCGCCAGCTTTCACTCGCCCGGCCACTTCCACCACGCGACGGGCCGTGCTGAGTACCAGCGCCATCAGCGTGTCGGCCACGGTTTCCGTCAGGGCATGCGGCGTGTGCATCAGCAGGATTTTACGGGTGTTCAGGGCATCCACGTCGAAGTTATCATAACCTACTGAAACGGTAGAGGTAGCACGAAGCTTCGGCATTTTCTCCAGCAGGGCGATATCCACTTTTTCGCTTGAACCCAGCATGCCTTCGGCGCTCGCGAACGCGTCGGCGTGCTGCGCCACGGTCTCCGGGCTCAGGTTTTTCACCTGCGTAACGGTGAAGTGTTCTTCCAGGCGTTTCTGCAGATCTTCCGGCAGTGCTTTATACAAAATGACGGACGGCTTCATGCTAATCTCCGTTGATTTTTAAGGATTCAGGCGTGGCGTGCACCGACGGGGTGCTGTTGATTATTAGCAGGCTTAACAATCAGAGTAAGCCACACGGAGGCGAAAAGCGCTACCCCCATAAAGATGTACGATGCAGACGGGCTGCCGGTGGCACCGTTCAGGTAGCCCACAAACCAGGAGCCGCAGAACGACCCCAGCGCACCCATACTGTTAATCAATGCCATTGCACCGCCCGCGACGTTACGCGGCAGCATTTCCGGGATGATGGCAAAGAACGGACCGTACGGGGCGTACATGGCGGCACCGGCAATGACCAGCAGGGCGTAAGAGGCCCAGAAGTGATTCGCGCCGACGGCCCATGAGCCAATGAACGCAAAGGCAGCGATCAGCAGCAGCGGCCAGACAAACAGCTTACGGTTCTGCAGCTTGTCCGATGCCCATGATGCGACGATCATGGCGATGGTCGCGGCGAGATACGGTACGGAAGAGAGCCAGCCCACCTCAACCATGCCGAGGTTTTCTCCGCCGCTGCGGATAATCGACGGCAGCCACAGCACAAAGCCGTACACGCCGATACTCCAGGTAAAATACTGCGCGCAGAGCAGGATAACGTTGCGGGAGCGGAAGGCTTCGCCGTAATTACGTACCGCCTTCAGCCCCTGCTGTTCTTTATCCAGCTGCGCCTGCAGTGCGGCTTTTTCATCTTCGGAAAGCCACTTTGCCTGTGCAGGCTTATCTTTTACCAGCACCCACCAGCAGAATGCCCAGATAATCGCGGGTACCCCTTCGATGATAAACATCTCGCGCCAGCCGAAAGACTGGATCAGGTAGCCAGACACCACCGACATCCACAGTACCGTGACCGGGTTACCGAGGATCAGGAAGGTATTCGCGCGCGAGCGTTCGGATTTGGTAAACCAGTTGCTGATGTAGATCAGCATCGCCGGCATCACCGCCGCCTCAACGACGCCGAGGATAAAGCGAATGGCGGCCAGGGCAGGAATATTGTTCACCACGCCGGTCAGTGACGCGCAGGCACCCCACAGGATCAGGCAGACGAAGATCAGCTTGCGCACGCTGCGGCGTTCCGCATAAATCGCACCGGGGATCTGGAAGAAGAAGTAGCCCAGGAAGAAAAGGGCACCCAGCAGGGAGGAGATACCTTTGGTGATGCCAAGGTCCTCTGTGATCCCCGCCGCGGACGCGAAGCTGAAGTTGGCACGGTCAAGGTACGCCAGGCTGTACGTGATAAACACGATTGGCATGATGTACCACCAGCGTTTTACTGCATTGGTCGAACTGTTCATAGGCTTGCCTCTGTTGTTGAGGTTGTTACCGCCGTTGTCTGTAGGGTACACGGTGGCTTAATTATTTGGTGCGGCTTGCTGCCCTCACCCTGACCCTCTCCCACGGGGAGAGGGAATTTAAACGCCGAGCTCTGCTCGCGTTGGTAATCCTTCGCTGTCGCCCTGCACCTGAATGGCCAGCGAGCCAATCTTGTTGCCCCGCGCGACGGCCTGCTGCAGCGTTTTGCCTTCCAGCAGGGCGCTAATCACGCCCACGGCAAAACCGTCGCCCGCGCCGACGGTGTCGACAACGTTCTCAACCTTCACCGCCGCGACCGCGCCCTGTTCGCCGTTGGCCGTCTTAAACCATGCGCCATCGGCACCGGTCTTCAGCACCACCGCTTTTACCCCTTGATTCAGGTAGAAATCGGCAATGCCTTCCGGCGTATTTTCACCCGTCAGGATCATCCCTTCTTTCAGGCCCGGCAGCACCCAGTCCGCCCGGAACGCCAGGCGGTTGAGCTTCTCGACCATTTCCGCTTCGCTTTTCCACAGAACCGGGCGCAGGTTCGGATCGAAAGAGATCGTTTTGCCCTGCGACTTCATGGCCGTTGCAGCATGATCCAGCAGTTCATACGAGCTGGCAGAGAGCGCTGCCGCCACACCGCTCAGGTGCAGGTGGCGTGCGGAGGCGAAATAGTCGGCGTGGTAATCCACCACAGAGAGGTGGCTTGCCGCCGATCCTTTACGGAAATACTCCACAATGGGATCGGTTCCATTTTCGACTTTAGATTTAAGCTGAAAGCCGGTAGGGAAGCGTCCATCAAGGGTGACACCTGCGGCATCAATACCCTCTTTTTTCAGCGAGTCGAGGACGAAATGGCCAAAGCTGTCGTCCCCCACGCGGCTGAGCCAGCCGACGTTCAGGCCGAGACGCGCCAGTCCGGTCGCGACGTTCAGCTCTGCGCCCGCCACGCGCTTGATAAAGTGCTCTACCGCGCTCAGTTCGCCCGTTTCAGTGGCGACAAACATCGCCATGGCTTCGCCGATCGTGATGACATCCAGCGTCTTGTGCATGGTTTACTCCTCGCGCAGCAGATTGACGTAATGGCGGGTAATGGCGGTTAAATCCGTCCCTTCCAGCGGGAACTCGATACCGCGCGGGGCATCGGCAGGCAGCTGGCCGAGCAGATCCAGCCAGCGCGCATCGGCTTGGTCCGGCGCCACGGCGCGGAAGTTATCTTTATGCGGCACGGCGGCTTTAACGTGGATATAGCTCACCGCAGGGGCCAGGCGACGCGCGGCCTCCTCAGGCGAATCGCCCACCCACAGCCAGTTGCCCATGTCGAAGGTCAGCGTGACGGGCAACGCCATTTCCCGACAGGCGGCCTGGAAGCGCTGCATCGGCGCGAGCTGACCGCAGTCGGTCTGATCGTTCTCCACGACAAGCGCCATACCGCTGGCGTTCAGCAGGCTACTCAGGGCGTCGAGAGGCTGCGCGTCGCGGAAATGGCCCAGGGAAACCTTCAGCCACAGGGCGTTAAGGGTGCTGGCCTCAGAGAGGTAGCGGGTCAGGTCCGGGTTGAGGGTGCCGTCGGGCATAAACAGGGCTGCGGGGGCGGAGTAGCACGCCAGCAGGCCGAGCAGCTCAATGGATTCGCCCAGCGCAGGCAGCGCCAGCAGCTCTTCGCTGCTGAACAGTTCCCGGCGGATCTCCACGCCGTCTGCCCCTGCGCCTGCAATTACGGGAAGCATCGCCCGCTGACCGCCAGCCTGTCGCACCTGTTCCGCGCCGTACGCGGCGGTGACCACTATAATTTTCCTGCCCATCGTCGGACTCCATCGCAACATATCAATACTATTACGCTAGATGGAACCGGTTCCAAAGAAAAGGTCAGGATGTCGAATTTATGATCGCTATCACAAGGGGAAATTAACGGGCGGTGGAGCCGCGAACGATCAGCTCGCCGGAGAAGACCTGTTCGCGTACGGCATCGCTGGTGCCTTCAATACGACGAACCACTTGTTCTACAGCGGCATAGCCAATCTGCCAGGTGGGCTGTTTGAGGGTCGTGATACCAACGCCTGCCAGCTCCGCCCACTCCAGTTCATCAAAGCCCAGCAGACCGATGTCGCTGCCCCAGTGCAGGCCAATGCGCTTGAGGGAGCGGGCGACCTGCAGCGTCAGCGCCCCGTTGGCGGAGATAACGGCTTTGCGCATCCCGCGATGTCGGGTGTGGAACTGGCGCAGGGTATTGTCGAGCTGGTCGGCTTCGTGAAGCGGCGTTTCGGCATTTTCGGCGATGACGCCGGGATAACGTGCAAGCGTGGCGCGAAATGCCGCCAGGCGATCGCGTCGGGTATTTACCATGCCCAGCGGTTCGCTCAGGAACAGAATCGCCTCGAAGCCCTGTTCGATCAGGTGCTCGGTAGCGGTTGTGGCTGCCTGGGTGTTATCCAGCCCAACCACATCGCAGGCGAATTCCGGGATTTTACGATCGATAAGGACCATGGGCAGGGAGGATTGCTGCAGGCGGTTCAGGCCCTCTTCACGCATGCCTACCGCGTTAACCACAATTCCTTCGACCTGATAGCTGCGCAGCAGATCGAGATAGTGCAGCTCCTGGTCGACTTCATTATTGGTATTACAGACCAGCGGCGTGAAACCCTTCTCGCGACAGGCGGCCTCGATACCGCTGAGGACGTTGACGGAGTAGGGGTTGGTGATATCGGCGATGATAAGGCCAATCAGACGGGTGCGGCCGCGTTTGAGCCCGCGTGCCATAAGGCTGGGACGGTAGTCGAGATCGGCAATGGCCTGTTCAATACGCGCCAGCAGTGCATCGGACAGCAGGTGTTTCTCGCCGTTAAGGTAGCGCGAAATGCTGGTTTTACCGGTTTTGGCGGCTTTCGCCACGTCGCTGATGGTGGCCCGGGCTGGTTTGCTCATCGCTGATTTCCCTGAATTTAGTGAGAATACCTTAGCGGGAAAATCAACGATGGCAAGTGGTTCATGCCGGGGTGTGCGGTCTGATGCCCTCACCCCGACCCTCTCCCACGGGGAGAGGGGAAAATGCGATTACTGAATTGGACTCAACGTAATCTCTACACGACGGTTCTGCGCTTTGCCTTCCGCCGTGCTGTTGCTGGCGATAGGGTTGGCAGGGCCCATGCCGCTGGTGCGGATGCGGTTCGCTTCAACGCCCTGGGTAATCAGCGAGCTGGCCACGGAATCGGCGCGTTGCTGGGACAGGCGCATGTTCAGATCCTGGCTGCCGGTGCTGTCGGTGTAGCCAATCACGTTAACGGCGGTCTTGTTGTACTCTTTCAGCACCATTGCCACGCCGGTGAGGGTGTTCGCACCCGCGGGTTTCAGCGTTGCGCTGCTGCTGTCAAAGGTGACGTTGTTCGGCATGTTCAGGATGATGTTATCGCCGCTGCGGGTGACGCTCACCCCGGTTCCCTTCATTTTGTCGCGCAGTTTTGCTTCCTGTACGTCCATGTAATAACCAACGCCGCCGCCCAGAGCCGCGCCCGCCGCTGCGCCAATCAGCGCACCTTTACCGCGGTCTTTCTTGGAGGAGGAGAGCGCCCCAACGCCTGCGCCTACCAGCGAGCCGATGCCCGCGCCGATGCCGGATTTACCCGCTTCGCGCTCACCGGTGTAAGGGTTGGTTGTGCAGCCAGAAACAGCCAGTGCACCGCTCACCAGAGCGGCAATAACGAGTACGCGTTTTTTCATCTTCTTTCCTTAATCCTTTTTATTCTTTGCCACGGCGAGCGTGGCAGTTGATTATGACGTCCAGATACGGAGAAAATTCCGGGTATAACTCTGAAATTTGTGACAAACCATAAACGGCCTCACCGAGAAGGCCGTAAAACCTGCACGCAACCAGGAGCGCACGCTTGAGCACCTCAACAAAAACCATTCTGACCGCCGCCCACTGGGGACCGATGCTGGTCGAAACCGATGGCGAAAATGTTCTGTCGTCCCGTGGGGCACTGCCAACACAACATCCCAACTCGTTACAGACCGTCGTTCGCGATCAGGTGCACAGCAAAACGCGCGTGCGCTGGCCGATGGTGCGTAAAGGTTTTCTGGCCTCGCCGGACAAGCCGCAGGGGATCCGTGGTCAGGATGAGTTTGTTCGCGTGAGCTGGGATGACGCGCTGGCACTGATCCACGCCCAGCATAAGCGCATCCGCGACAGCTACGGTCCGTCATCCATTTTCGCCGGTTCTTACGGCTGGCGTTCGAACGGCGTGCTGCACAAGGCCTCGACGCTGCTGCAGCGCTACATGAGCCTGGCAGGAGGCTATACCGGTCATCTGGGTGATTACTCCACCGGCGCGGCGCAGGCGATCATGCCGTATGTCGTGGGGGGGAACGAAGTGTACCAGCAGCAGACCAGCTGGCCGCTGGTGCTGGAGCACACCGACGTGGTGGTGCTGTGGAGCGCCAATCCGCTGAATACGCTGAAAATTGCCTGGAATGCCAGCGACGAGCAGGGGATTGGGTATTTCGACGCGCTGCGCAAAAGCGGCAAGCACATCATCTGCATTGATCCGATGCGCTCTGAAACCATGGATTTCTTCGGCGACAGCGCCGAGTGGATTGCTCCGCATATGGGCACCGACGTGGCGATGATGCTGGGCATCGCCCATACGCTGTTGGAGAACGGCTGGCACGACCGCGATTTCCTCGCCCGCTGCTCCTCTGGCTTCGACAAATTCGCCGACTACCTGACGGGCCAGTCCGATGGGGTAGTGAAAACGGCAGAGTGGGCCGCAGAAATTTGTGGCATTCCTGCGGCTAAAATCCGCGAACTGGCGGGGCTGTTCCATAAAAACACCACGATGTTAATGTCCGGCTGGGGGATGCAGCGCCAGCAGTTCGGCGAGCAGAAACACTGGATGCTGGTGACGCTTGCCGCAATGCTTGGACAGATTGGTACGCCGGGGGGCGGTTTTGGTCTTTCCTATCATTTTGCGAACGGCGGTAACCCAACGCGTAAAGCGGCGGTGCTGGCGTCCCTGCAAGGCTCGGTGCAGGGCGGCGTGGATGCCGTGGATAAAATTCCGGTGGCGCGGATCGTTGAAGCCCTGGAAAAGCCGGGCGGTTTTTATCAGCACAACGGTCTGGACCGCCACTTCCCGGACATTAAGTTTGTCTGGTGGGCGGGCGGGGCGAACTTTACGCACCACCAGGATACCAATCGCCTGATCCGCGCCTGGCAAAAGCCTGAGCTGGTGGTGATTTCCGAGTGCTTCTGGACCGCCTCGGCCAAACACGCCGATATCGTGCTGCCGGCGACCACGTCGTTTGAACGTAACGATCTCACCATGACCGGCGATTACAGCAACCAGCATATGGTACCGATGAAGCGCGTTGTGGCCCCGCGTGATGAAGCGCGTGATGATTTTGACGTATTTGCCGAACTGAGCGAGCTGTGGGAAGCGGGCGGTCGCGAACGCTTTACCGAAGGGAAAAATGACCTGCAGTGGCTGGAGAGTTTCTATCAGATAGCCGGGCAGCGCGGTGCGGCGCAGGGCGTGACGCTTCCGCCATTTGCTGAGTTCTGGGAGGCGAACCAGATTCTCGAAATGCCGGAAAGCGAACAGAACGCCCGGTTTGTCCGTTTCGCCGATTTCCGCCGGGACCCGGAAAACCATCCGCTGAAAACGGAGAGCGGCAAGATTGTGATCTACAGCGAGCGCATCGCCAGCTTTGGTTATGCTGATTGTCCGCCACACCCTTCGTGGCTGGAGCCGGACGAGTGGCACGGCAATGCGCTGCCGGAACAGCTCCAGATATTGTCTGCTCATCCCGCGCATCGTCTCCACAGCCAGCTTAACTACACCTCACTGCGTGAGCAGTATGCGGTTGCCGGGCGAGAGCCGATTACGCTGAATACTTTTGACGCGAGAGCCCGCGGGATTGCAGACGGCGACGTGGTGCGCGTCTGGAACTCGCGTGGACAGGTGCTGGCAGGAGCGGTGGTCAGTGACGGGATTAAGCCGGGCGTGATCTGTATTCACCAGGGGGCATGGCCCGACCTTGAGCCCGCCGAAGGCGGTATCTGTAAAAACGGGGCGGTTAACGTGCTGACCAAAGATCTCCCCAGCTCGAAGCTGGGGAACGGTTGCGCGGGGAACACGGCGCTGGCCTGGGTCGAGAAATATGAGGGGCCAGAGCTTACCTTAACGGCGTTTGATCCGCCTGCCAGCTCATGATCCACGTCGGGTGCTGAGTATCATCTTGCCAGGCACTGTCTTCGATACGAAAGCCCTGAGCATGATAGAAATTCACCGCCCGGACGTTTTTCTGATACACCTCCAGGCTTAAGTGCGGGAAGCGCTGTTGAACATGGTTCAGCAGCGCGCGTCCAATACCGTGCCCGATATACGCAGGCGTGACGAACAGCGCCCCCACAAACTGCGACTGTATGACGCTGATAAACCCGCGCGGCGCGCCTTCTTCTTCCCACACCCAGGTTTCTGCCGCGGGCAGGTAGACCTCCCGCACCATGGCTTCATTCTCTTGCCAGTAGCTCGCGCTAATAAACGGGTGCGCCTCGGTGGTGCTTTCAAGCCACAGGCTCATGAGCGGATCGGCATTTTCACTTTGCCATTTGCGGATCATGTTGCCTCCCCGGATGACAGAAGCAGCCGGTGACATGGTCGTTGACCAGTCCACAGGCCTGCATAAAGGCGTAGCAGATGGTGGAGCCGACAAACTTAAAGCCGCGTTTTTTCAGCGCCTTAGAGAGCGCGTCCGACGCAGGCGTGGACGCCGGGATTTCCGCCAGCGTGGCGGCCTGCGTGATTTGCGGAGCGTTATTCACGAACGACCAGACAAACGCTGAGAACGGTTCGCCGTTTTGTTCCATCGCCAGCCAGGCGCGGGCGTTGCCGATGATGGCCTGGATTTTACCGCGATGGCGGATGATACCGGCATCCTGCACCAGCCGTTCTACGTCATCTTCGGTCATGGCGGCGACGGCAACGGGATCGAACTGGTGGAAGGCGTTGCGGTAGTTTTCGCGTTTCTTCAGTACCGTAATCCATGATAATCCTGCCTGCTGGCCCTCCAGGCAGATCATCTCAAAGAGTTTTTTGCCATCCGTCTCCGGTATGCCCCATTCCCGATCGTGATAGTCGATATAAAGCTGATCCTGGCTAACCCAACCGCAACGTTCCATTCGTCCTCTCCCTTATTGATACTGATTTCGCAAAAATTTCGTTCTGACTGGCTTGACGTGTTTACTATAAAGACAATAGTTAATACAGGGCCATATGCTCTCTCAAGTCTTCCTGAATAACGACAAATATCGCCGAATTCGGCTCTCTCTGGGGTCGCTTTGATGATGATAAAAAAAATCAGTGGTCGCCATGCCGCTTCTGGTCTGGTGGGGATTTCAGCCTGCCTGTTGTTGTGTAATACAGCGTCTGCATGGCAACAGGAATATATCGTTTCAGACGCCCAAAATAATACGGCTGAACGCTATACATGGGACGCGGATCACCAACCGCGTTACGAGGATATTCTGGCTGAGCGAATTCAGTCTTCCCAAAATTCGCCGGGGCTGGCCCTTGCTCTGCCATCTGGTGCTAAAACGGAAGCGGCGATGAGCGTAGGCTGGAATTTTCCGGTTTCGGCGCGGGTAACCACCGGTCCGGTGATGGCCTGGCGGTATGACGGCTCTACGCCGATGATGATCAATGAGTTTGGTGATAGCGCGACGACGCAGACGCTCGCCGATCCGCTCTGGCATGCCAGCGTGAGTACGCTAGGCTGGCGCGTGAATACCCAGTACGGCGATCTTCGTCCTTGGGCACAGATTAGCTATAACCAGCAGTTTGGTGAAAACCAGTGGAAATCGCAGTTTGGCATGCCGCAAACGCCAGCCCCTGTTCAAAGCGGTAACTGGATGGACGTCACCGTGGGAACAGACATTCCGTTTAATACGCACATGGCGGCCTATGCGTCGCTGGCTCAGGGGGAACGCACCACCACTGGTGAGGAGTTTCTGTATACCCTGGGGGTGAGCGCGAATTTTTAGTATTGTTACTTTTTTAAACGTTACGATAACATCTTAAAAACAATGACCACAGGCTTTGCAGCGATAGCAGGTACTAACCTGCCATCGCTTTCTTCCCCGGCAAGGTCATTCATTCCCGATTCCAGGCATTTCATTCCGTTCTTCCTGCATTTCATGACGTTTTACCCCATCGGTATTAAGGTTTTGTTTATCGTTGTCCTCAGCGAATTCCCTTAATTTCTGTTGCAGGACAACGGCCATGAACACATCAACCTATAACCGTACGCGCTGGCTCACGCTCTTCGGCACCATCGTTACCCAGTTCGCGCTGGGATCGGTCTACACCTGGAGCCTGTTTAACAGCGCGCTTTCCGACAAACTCGACGCCCCGGTCAGCCAGGTAGCGTTCTCCTTTGGCCTGCTGAGCCTGGGTCTGGCGATTTCGTCTTCCGTCGCGGGCAAGCTGCAGGAGCGTTTTGGCGTGAAGCGTGTGACCATGGCGTCCGGCATCCTGCTGGGGCTGGGCTTTTTCCTGACGGCGCATTCCAGCAACCTGATGATGCTGTGGCTGAGCGCCGGCGTGCTGGTGGGGCTGGCAGACGGTGCAGGTTACCTGCTGACGCTGTCGAACTGCGTGAAGTGGTTCCCGGAGCGTAAAGGCTTAATCTCCGCGTTCGCCATCGGCTCCTATGGCCTGGGCAGCCTCGGCTTTAAATTTATCGACTCCCAACTGCTGGCATCCGTTGGCCTCGAAAAAACGTTTATGATCTGGGGCGCAATCGTCCTGGTGATGATCCTGTTTGGCGCTACGCTGATGAAAGATGCCCCGCAGCAGGAAGTGAAATCCGTTAACGGCGTGGTGGAGAACGATTTCACCCTCGCGCAGTCCATGCGTAAGCCGCAGTACTGGATGCTGGCGGTGATGTTCCTGACGGCCTGCATGAGCGGTCTGTATGTTATCGGTGTGGCGAAAGATATTGCTCAGGGGATGGTAAAACTGGATGCCGCGACGGCGGCGAATGCGGTGACGGTCATCTCCATTGCCAACCTCTCGGGTCGCCTGGTGCTCGGTATTCTGTCTGACAAAATTGCCCGCATCCGCGTGATTACGATTGGGCAGGTGGTTTCGCTGGTAGGAATGGCGGCACTGCTGTTTGCACCACTGAATGAAGCGACCTTCTTTGCGGCGATTGCCTGCGTGGCCTTTAACTTCGGCGGCACCATTACCGTCTTCCCGTCGTTGGTGAGCGAATTCTTTGGCCTGAACAACCTGGCGAAAAACTACGGTGTCATTTATCTCGGCTTCGGAATCGGCAGTATTTGCGGCTCGCTGATTGCCTCGCTGTTTGGCGGGTTCTATGTCACTTTCTGCGTTATCTTTGCCCTGCTGATTATTTCGCTGGCGCTGTCCACGACGATCCGTCAGCCGCAGCGTGAAGTGTATAAAGAAGCGCACGCATGATTCGATGAAAAGAGGCCGCAGGGCCTCTTTTTTTATCTCCGCATCGCTGCCTGACCTGTTATTTTGTAAAAATCTTCATCGATCACACTCTCTGCTGCCACTTTTTTTCCCCGCTGTGGTCTACTTATCGCGCTTGTGGACGTTTCTGATAACGGTTTCTCTCGCATCTACTTACTCTGTCTGCTTTCTCGATGAGATTCGGCGGGTCTTTATACCCCTTCCCCCAGGGTTGTTTGCATGAAATATATTAGGTCTCTTACCCAGCAAAGATTATGTCTGATGCTGGCTGTCTATATCGGTTTGTTTCTGAATGGCGCGGTGCTGTTCAGAAGAGTGGAAGGCTATTTTGAACACCTCACCGTAAGAAATGGAATTTTTGCCGCGATTGAAGTGTTTGGCTCTGTTCTCGCTACCTTCTTCCTGTTGCGTCTGCTCTCGCTCTTTGGCCGACGTACCTGGCAAATTCTGGCCTCGCTGGTGGTGATTATTTCCGCCGCTGCAAGCTATTACATGACATTCATGAACGTGGTGATTGGCTACGGCATCGTTGCCTCGGTGATGACCACGGATATCGACCTCTCGAAAGAGGTGGTAGGAAAAGGCTTTATCGTCTGGACGGTATTAACCTGCCTGATACCGCTCTTCTTTATCTGGAGTAATACCTGCCGCTATACCCTGTTACGCCAGCTGCGTACGCGGGAGCAACGTATCCGCAACGTCCTCGTCGTTCTGCTGGCGGGTCTGCTGGTGTGGGCGCCGATTCGTTTGATGGAAAAACAGCAAAAACGTATCGAAAAAGCGACGGGCGTGGATATGCCAAGCTATGGCGGCGTAGTGGCGAACTCCTATTTGCCGTCTAACTGGCTGTCAGCGTTAGGTCTGTATGCCTGGGCACAGGCGGACGAGTCCAGCGATGTGAAATCCTTGATGAACCCGACCAAAAAATTCACCTATCAGGCGCCTGCTGACGGGCTGGATGATACTTACGTGGTCTTTGTCATCGGTGAAACGACGCGCTGGGATCATATGGGTATTCTCGGCTATGACCGTGATACCACGCCAAAACTGGCGCAGGAAAAGAACCTGGTGGCCTATCGGGGTTACTCCTGCGATACCGCAACGAAGCTCTCGCTGCGCTGTATGTTTGTGCGTGAAGGCGGGGCAAGCGATAACCCACAGCGCACGCTGAAAGAGCAAAACGTCTTTGCCGTGCTGAAGCAGCTTGGATTTAGCGCTGACCTGTTCGCCATGCAGAGTGAGATGTGGTTCTACACCAACACGCTGGCAGATAACATCGCGTACCGTGAGCAGATTGGCGCCGAGCCGCGTAACCGAGGCAAAAACGTTGATGACATGCTGCTGCTGGAAGAGATGTCGCAATCTCTGAAGAACCATCCGAAAGGTAAGCATCTTGTCATTCTTCATACCAAAGGGTCGCACTATAGCTATTACCAGCGCTATACCCGTGATTTCGCGAAGTGGAAACCGGAGTGCGTTGGCATTAATAAAGATTGCAGCAAGCAGGAGCTGATCAACGCCTACGATAACTCCGTTCTGTATGTGGATACGTTCCTGAGCCGCGTAATCGACCAGCTGCGTGATAAAAAAGCGATTGTTATCTACGCCGCAGACCACGGTGAGTCCATCAACGAGAAAGAGCATCTGCACGGTACACCGCGTAAGCTGGCGCCGCCGGAGCAGTTCCGCGTGCCGATGATCATGTGGATGTCCGATAAGTATCTGGAGAATCCTGATAAGGCGAAAATGTTTGCCCATCTGAAACAGCAGGCAGAAATCAAGGTACCTCGCCGTCACGTTGAATTGTACGACACCATTATGGGGTGTCTCGGCTATACCTCACCAAACGGTGGGATTAACGAAAACAACAACTGGTGTAAACTCCCTGATAACACCGCAAAAGCCGCGCAGTAGCAGCTCTGGCGAGAATATCGCCAGTTGAATGGCTTTTTGAAAATAAGGGATTGACGGGGGCGTACCTCAGCAGTAAGATGCGCTCCGCATTCGGCGAGTAGCGCAGCTTGGTAGCGCAACTGGTTTGGGACCAGTGGGTCGGAGGTTCGAATCCTCTCTCGCCGACCACATTCTGAAAAGGGCTAACCGCAAGGTTAGCCCTTTTTGCATTATGACCTTATCCTGTCAGAGTATCCAAAACGCCCCTTAGACCTGCTTCTTCCTGCCTGTTAACGATTTTGTGACATAATCCATTGTATTTTTTTATATATAGATTGATCTTTTTTCGCGTTGCTTATGGATAACCTCAGCATTTTTCGCTGTGCGTTTTAACGTTCGCGGTATTTAGTGCTCAGATAATCACCATTCTGCAAGAAAATTTACCCATTCTGAATAAAAGTTAATCACTGATTGTTGCGAAATATGAAGATAGTTGTGCTGCAAGTTGGCGAGTAGCATAAATTTCCCTGCTGAAAACTGGCGTTCAGGGTTTTTTTAATCTTTGTTTGCGGTTTCTCACACTCAGCGCAAATCCCCGTCACCTGTATTGACGTTTTCACATTCTGTTGACAGATTGTAGGGCATGAGGGGCATTTCAGGGACGATCTGCGCTGCAACTCAAACGCTCTTCTGAAAGGATTCTCCATCCCTTTAACGCCTTCGGGCACCTCCGACCGGACCGGGTAAAAAATAAATAAAGGTCTGGCGGCGTAACACAACAAAGCAAAACATCACATTGGAGCAGAATAATGAGTATTTCCTTGAAGAAGTCAGGGATGCTGAAGCTTGGTCTGAGCCTGGTGGCTATGACCGTGGCAGCAAGCGTACAGGCAAAAACCCTGGTTTACTGTTCTGAAGGCTCGCCGGAAGGCTTTAACCCACAGCTCTTTACCTCTGGTACGACTTACGACGCAAGCTCTGTACCGATCTATAACCGTCTGGTTGAATTCAAAACCGGCACCACGGAAGTGATTCCGGGTCTGGCCGAGAAGTGGGACATCAGCGAAGACGGTAAAACCTATACCTTCCACCTGCGCCAGGGCGTGAAGTGGCAGGACAGCAAAGAATTCAAACCAACGCGCGACTTTAACGCCGACGACGTTGTGTTCTCCTTTGACCGTCAGAAAAACGCGCAGAACCCGTACCACAAAGTGTCTGGCGGCAGCTACGAATACTTCGAAGGGATGGGTCTGCCGGACCTGATCGCCGAAGTGAAAAAAGTGGACGATAAAACCGTTCAGTTCGTACTGACGCGCCCGGAAGCGCCATTCCTGGCTGACCTGGCCATGGACTTCGCCTCTATTCTCTCTAAAGAGTATGCGGATAACATGCTGAAAGCCGGCACGCCGGAAAAAGTGGACCTGAACCCAATCGGTACCGGTCCGTTCCAGCTGCTGCAGTACCAGAAAGACTCCCGTATTCTGTATAAAGCCTTCCCGGGCTACTGGGGCACCAAGCCGCAGATCGACCGTCTGGTCTTCTCCATTACGCCTGATGCGTCCGTTCGTTATGCAAAACTGCAGAAAAACGAATGCCAGGTTATGCCGTACCCGAACCCGGCTGACATCGCGCGCATGAAGCAGGATAAAAACATCAACCTGCTGGAGCAGGCGGGCCTGAACGTGGGCTATCTCTCCTTCAACACCGAGAAGAAACCGTTTGATGACGTGAAAGTGCGTCAGGCGCTGACCTACGCGGTGAACAAAGAAGCGATCATCAAAGCCGTTTACCAGGGCGCGGGCGTTGCGGCCAAAAACCTGATCCCGCCAACCATGTGGGGCTATAACGACGACGTTAAAGACTACAGCTACGATCCTGAAAAAGCGAAAGCGCTGCTGAAAGAAGCGGGTCAGGATAAAGGCTTTACCGTTGAGCTGTGGGCGATGCCTGTTCAGCGTCCGTACAACCCGAACGCCCGCCGTATGGCGGAAATGGTTCAGGCTGACTGGGCGAAGATTGGCGTTCAGGCCAAGATTGTGACCTACGAGTGGGGCGAGTATCTGAAGCGCGCCAAAGCGGGTGAGCACCAGGCGGTGATGATGGGCTGGACCGGTGACAACGGGGATCCGGACAACTTCTTCGCTACCCTGTTCAGCTGCGCGGCGGCAAAAGACGGTTCTAACTACTCTCGCTGGTGCTACAAGCCGTTTGAAGACCTGATCCAGCCGGCGCGTGCCACCGACGATCACAACAAACGTATTGAACTCTACAAGCAGGCTCAGGTTGTTATGCACGATCAGGCTCCGGCGCTGATTGTTGCTCACTCCACCGTGTATGAGCCAGTGCGTAAAGAAGTGAAGGGCTACGTGGTTGATCCACTGGGCAAACACCACTTCGAAAACGTATCGGTTGAATAATAAGTAGGGTGTTCTCCCTCTCCCTGTGGGAGAGGGCAGGTGTGAGGGGCGTGCATGCATCCCCTCACCCTAACCCTCCCCCGAAGGGAGAGGGAATTTACATTTGTGAGCAATACAGACGTCACGCCACTGGTCGTGCGTCATCAGAGAGAATCCGGGTTATGTTGCAGTTCATCCTCCGACGTCTGGGACTTGTTATCCCGACGTTTATCGGTATCACCCTTCTCACTTTTGCCTTCGTTCATATGATCCCCGGCGACCCGGTAATGATTATGGCGGGCGAGCGTGGTATCTCCCCTGAACGTCATGCGCAGCTGCTGGCTGAACTCGGCCTTGATAAGCCGATGTGGCAGCAGTACCTCCACTATATCTGGGGCGTGATGCACGGTGACTTGGGGATTTCGTTAAAAAGCCGTCTTCCGGTGTGGGACGAGTTCGTGCCGCGTTTTAAAGCGACGCTGGAGCTTGGCATCTGCGCCATGATTTTTGCCACTGCGGTGGGTATTCCTGTTGGGGTATTGGCTGCCGTTAAGCGTGGCTCTATTTTCGACCATACCGCCGTTGGCCTGGCGCTGACCGGTTACTCCATGCCTATCTTCTGGTGGGGCATGATGCTGATCATGCTGGTCTCGGTGCAATTGAACCTGACGCCGGTCTCCGGGCGCGTCAGCGATATGGTCTTCCTTGATGATACCAACCCGTTAACCGGCTTTATGCTGATCGACACGGCCATCTGGGGCGAGGAGGGCAACTTCATTGATGCCGTCGCGCACATGATCCTGCCTGCCATGGTGCTGGGCACCATTCCTCTGGCAGTGATCGTGCGTATGACCCGTTCCTCCATGCTGGAAGTGCTGGGCGAGGATTACATTCGTACCGCACGCGCTAAAGGGTTAACCCGGATGCGCGTCATCATTGTCCACGCGCTGCGTAACGCCATGCTGCCGGTGGTGACCGTTATCGGCCTCCAGGTGGGTACGCTGCTGGCGGGGGCGATCCTGACCGAAACCATCTTCTCCTGGCCGGGCCTCGGACGCTGGCTGATTGATGCGCTGCAACGCCGCGACTATCCGGTGGTGCAGGGCGGGGTGCTGCTGGTCGCGACGATGATTATCCTCGTCAACCTGCTGGTCGATTTGCTGTACGGCGTGGTGAACCCGCGTATTCGTCATAAGAAGTAAGGGGCCATCATGTCACAGGTTTCTGAAAACAAAGCTGTTGCTGCACCGGTTCCGATGACGCCGCTGCAGGAGTTCTGGCACTACTTCAAGCGCAATAAAGGCGCGGTAGTCGGGCTGGTGTATGTATCCATCATGATCCTGATTGCGGTGTTTGCAAACGTGCTTGCGCCGTATAACCCGGCGGATCAGTTCCGCGATGCGCTGCTGGCTCCCCCTGCCTGGCAGGACGGCGGTAGCCTGGCGCACCTGCTGGGTACCGATGATGTGGGCCGCGACGTGCTGTCGCGTCTGATGTACGGCGCGCGTCTGTCGCTGCTGGTTGGCTGCCTGGTGGTGGTGCTCTCCCTGATTATGGGGATCGTACTCGGTCTGGTTGCCGGTTACTTCGGCGGCATCGTTGATAACATCATCATGCGTATTGTCGACATCATGCTGGCGCTGCCAAGCCTGCTGCTGGCCCTGGTGCTGGTGGCGATCTTCGGTCCGTCGATCGGTAACGCCGCGCTTGCGCTGACCTTCGTGGCGCTCCCTCACTACGTACGTTTAACCCGTGCGGCGGTGCTGGTGGAAGTGAACCGCGACTATGTCACCGCGTCTCGCGTGGCGGGTGCGGGTGCGATGCGCCAGATGTTCGTGAATATCTTCCCTAACTGCCTTGCGCCGCTGATTGTTCAGGCGTCGCTCGGTTTCTCTAACGCCATTCTTGATATGGCCGCTCTTGGCTTCCTGGGCATGGGTGCGCAGCCGCCAACACCGGAGTGGGGCACCATGCTCTCCGACGTGTTGCAGTTCGCACAAAGCGCCTGGTGGGTTGTCACCTTCCCGGGTCTGGCAATCCTGCTGACGGTGCTGGCATTTAACCTGATGGGTGATGGTCTGCGTGATGCGCTTGATCCCAAACTGAAGCAGTAAGAGGCACGAGATGGCGTTATTAAATGTAGATAAATTATCGGTGCACTTCGGCGACGAAGGCACCCCGTTTCGCGCCGTGGACCGCATCAGCTACAGCGTAAATCAGGGCGAAGTGGTTGGCATTGTCGGGGAGTCCGGTTCCGGTAAGTCGGTGAGTTCACTGGCGATCATGGGGCTGATTGATTACCCGGGCCGCGTGATGGCGGAAAACCTGCAGTTCAACGGTCAGGACCTGAAGCGCATTTCTGAGAAACAGCGCCGCCAGCTGGTGGGCGCCGAAGTGGCAATGATCTTCCAGGACCCGATGACCAGCCTGAACCCGTGTTACACGGTCGGTTTCCAGATTATGGAAGCGATTAAGGTGCACCAGGGCGGTAACAAGAAAACCCGTCGCCAGCGCGCGATCGACCTGCTGAATCAGGTCGGTATCCCTGATCCGGCATCGCGCCTGGACGTTTACCCGCACCAGCTCTCCGGAGGGATGAGCCAGCGCGTGATGATCGCCATGGCGATTGCCTGTCGGCCAAAGCTGCTGATTGCGGATGAACCGACAACGGCGCTGGATGTGACCATTCAGGCGCAAATCATCGAGCTGCTGCTGGAGCTGCAGCAGAAAGAGAACATGGCGCTGGTGCTGATTACGCACGATCTGGCGCTGGTGGCCGAAGCCGCGCACAAAATCATCGTGATGTATGCCGGCCAGGTGGTCGAGACCGGTAATTCGCACGATATCTTCCGCGCGCCGCGTCACCCGTATACGCAGGCGCTGCTGCGTGCGTTGCCGGAGTTTGCCCAGGATAAAGCGCGGCTGGCGTCGCTGCCGGGTGTGGTACCGGGTAAATATGACCGACCGCAGGGCTGTCTGCTCAATCCGCGTTGTCCGTACGCGACGGATAAGTGCCGGGCGGAAGAGCCAGAGCTAAACCAGCTTGCTGACGGCCGCCAGTCGAAATGTCACTACCCACTCGATGATGCCGGGAGGCCAACACTATGAGTACGCAACAGGCCACCACGCAACAGCCGCTGTTGCAGGCCATCGACCTGAAAAAACACTATCCGGTTAAAAAGGGGATTTTTGCCCCTGAACGCCTGGTGAAGGCGCTGGACGGCGTCTCCTTTACCCTCGAACGCGGTAAAACGCTGGCGGTGGTGGGGGAGTCAGGCTGCGGTAAATCCACGCTCGGTCGTCTGCTGACGATGATTGAAGTGCCGACCGGCGGTGAGCTCTATTACCAGGGGCAGGATCTGCTCAAGCACGATCCGCAGGCGCAGAAGCTGCGTCGCCAGAAAATCCAGATTGTGTTCCAGAACCCGTACGGTTCTCTGAACCCGCGTAAAAAAGTGGGACAGATTCTGGAAGAGCCGCTGCTGATTAACAGCAATCTGAGCAAAGAGCAACGCCGTGAAAAAGCCCTGACGATGATGGCGAAGGTCGGCCTCAAAACAGAGCATTACGATCGCTACCCGCATATGTTCTCCGGTGGCCAGCGTCAGCGTATCGCTATTGCCCGCGGTCTGATGCTTGACCCGGACGTGGTGATTGCCGATGAGCCGGTTTCGGCGCTCGACGTCTCCGTACGCGCGCAGGTGCTGAACCTGATGATGGATCTCCAGCAGGAGCTGGGGCTCTCTTACGTGTTCATCTCCCACGACCTGTCGGTGGTGGAGCACATCGCTGACGAAGTGATGGTGATGTATCTGGGGCGCTGCGTGGAGAAGGGGACCAAAGATCAGATCTTTAATAACCCTCGTCACCCGTACACCCAGGCGCTGCTGTCTGCCACGCCGCGTCTGAACCCGGACGATCGTCGTGAGCGCATTAAGCTGACGGGTGAACTGCCTAGTCCGCTGAATCCACCTCCGGGATGTGCATTCAATGCCCGGTGCAGCCGTCGCTTTGGCCCGTGCACCCAGCTCCAGCCGCAGCTGAAGGAGTATGGCGGGCAGCTGGTTGCCTGCTTCGCGGTCGATCAGGATGAAAACGGCGAGAAGCCCCATGCATAAAGTAAAAAACCGGCGTTAAGCCGGTTTTTTTATATCTGCCTGGCTATTTCCGCAGGCGAATCTGGTCGACGGCGTGCTTCTCGCTCTTGGTGAGGATCAGGCTCGCACGCTCGCGCGTCGGCAGGATGTTCTCTTTGAGGTTCACGTAGTTGATCTCATTCCACAGCCCCGTCGCCACATTAATCGCTTCTTCTTCAGAAAGCTGGGCGTAGTGGTGGAAATAGGAGTCCGGGTCGGTGAATGCCCCTTCGCGGAACTTCAGGAAGCGGTTGATATACCAGTTCTGCAGCAGGTCTTCCGGCGCATCAACATAGATAGAGAAATCGACGAAATCCGAAACGAACACATGATGCGGGTCATGTGGATAATCCATTCCGCTTTGCAGCACGTTCAAACCTTCAAGAATCAGGATGTCCGGCTGGACTACCGTTTTATCCCCATCCGGGATGCGGTCGTAGATCAGGTGTGAATAGACCGGCGCCGTGACGTGAGGCACGCCAGATTTCAGGTCAGAGACAAATTTCACCAGACGGTGCATATCATAAGAGAGCGGGAAGCCCTTCTTCTTCATCAGCCCGCGTTCTTTTAATACTTCGTTCGGGTGCAGGAAGCCGTCGGTCGTGATCAACTCAACGCTGCGGTGTTCCGGCCAGCGGCTCAATAACGCCTGCAGTACGCGTGCGGTGGTGCTTTTACCCACGGCCACGCTGCCTGCAATGCTAATGATATAAGGAATGCGCTGACCGTTCGTGCCGAGGAACTGCTCCAGCACCGCCTGACGGCGCAGGTTGGAGCTGATATAGAAGTTAAGCAAGCGAGAGAGGGGGAGATAAATTTCTGCCACCTCTTCCAGGGACAGATCTTCGTTTATCCCTTTTAACCGTGCGATTTCACCTTCCGTCAGCGTCATAGGGACGGAATCACGCAGGGCAGCCCACTGGCTGCGGTTAAAGTGAAGATAAGGCGTCATTAACGTTTGCTCTTTTTTGCTCATAAGCATGCTTCAGTGAGCCAGCGCTATGCTGCCGGGACGTGGCTCATCACACAGTTAATTTTGGACAATGGGCAGGAGGTTAACACCAGATGGCGGGAATAATAAGAAAAAAGATGGAAAGCGCTGCGTTACGCGGAAGCCGTCACGCTACGGTGTATACCGTGCAAAACACCCTTTCATGTTGATTATTTGACCGTGGATGACTACTTTTACAGCGCTTAGTGCGCTGTTCGCATAAAATGTGAGCGAAAGAACGTTTTATGCAAATTTTTAGTTGCATGACCGCGCAGGTATCCATAGAATGCGCGCTACTTGATGCCGACTTAGCTCAGTAGGTAGAGCAACTGACTTGTAATCAGTAGGTCACCAGTTCGATTCCGGTAGTCGGCACCATCAAGTCCGGTGGGGTTCCCGAGCGGCCAAAGGGAGCAGACTGTAAATCTGCCGTCACAGACTTCGAAGGTTCGAATCCTTCCCCCACCACCACTTTCTGGCAGCGTAAATGCCGCCGGAGCTGGTTGGAAAAATTAGCCAGCTCAAACTGAAAAAGAGAGAAATCTCTTTTTTTGTTACAGAAAGAACTGGGTAGCCGAGTTTCAGGATGCGGGCATCGTATAATGGCTATTACCTCAGCCTTCCAAGCTGATGATGCGGGTTCGATTCCCGCTGCCCGCTCCAATACGTGCTGATATGGCTCAGTTGGTAGAGCGCACCCTTGGTAAGGGTGAGGTCCCCAGTTCGACTCTGGGTATCAGCACCACTTCACTTCTCCTTCCCGTTTCTCTCTGTTTCAATTTTACTGTATTCAACAATTCGGGCATTTCGCCTGGTTGATGTGGTGATATCACCGATTTATCCGTGTCTTAGAGGGACAATCGATGTCTAAAGAAAAGTTTGAACGTACAAAACCGCACGTTAACGTCGGTACTATCGGCCACGTTGACCATGGTAAAACAACGCTGACCGCTGCAATCACTACCGTTCTGGCAAAAACCTACGGTGGTTCTGCTCGTGCATTCGACCAGATCGATAACGCACCAGAAGAAAAAGCTCGTGGTATCACCATCAACACCTCTCACGTTGAATACGACACCCCGACTCGCCACTACGCACACGTAGACTGCCCAGGCCACGCCGACTATGTTAAAAACATGATCACCGGTGCTGCGCAGATGGACGGCGCGATCCTGGTTGTTGCTG